>Ga0316207_10001159_pt1 | contig 34483 bp, 16 predicted proteins | sample 6weekpyrite_MG_FD_204943 | JGI IMG/M metagenome (GOLD analysis project Ga0316207, IMG submission 204943) | Microbial mat bacterial communities from mineral coupon in-situ incubated in ocean water Damariscotta River, Maine, United States -... | ecosystem: Environmental > Aquatic > Marine >... | reverse complement strand
AGGTCTGCGGTTTAACTAATTTATAAATAACGGGATAACGGTAGCAACCTTCTAAGAGGGTTGCTTTTCATCCCCCTTCAAGGGGGTAAACCAAAACCACCTTCTTAGAAGGTGGATGTTTTTTTTTCATTTATATTTACACCTCGAATCTGGAGAATATGAGAGCGTTAACCGCTTTCAAGGTATCCCCTGAAAGTTGGGGAAATATTATTGGTACCTGCATAGAGCTTTTGTTTTCTCTACTATTACTGCTTAATACCAAGGGATTGTTGAAGTTACTTGCAAGGTTTAGAGGATAAAGGCGTGGCGTGACAGTTTCTCTCGATAACTGAAACTACTTGAAAAATATCGGTTTATTTACTAGTGAAAACCCTATGAATGACAAACATTCAAAAATTAATAAACTCGTTCGAACGCAACGATTGCTTAATATATCAAAATTTTTATTGATATTTTTGATAGGCATTACTCTCTCAATTTACCTGATAAAATCTATTATAAGTACGGGAGAAACAAAAAATACGACTCCATTAACTGGCATAGTTGAAACTATGCATCAAGATCAGAGTAATTTTGGGTCCGGGAAAAATTACTTTTTTGTGCGCATGGAAAGCGGTGACTTAATCAGGGTAGCCATTAATAAAGCCACGCCATTTAACAAAAATGCAAAAGTACTCATTGAAAGGGTAGAAAAAGAAAATGGTAGAATAAACTACTATTTTTTACGCTACGTAAAGTAGCGGGAAATCCAGGTACGTAGTCATCATAGTGCGGAATACGTACACCATTGTCGTTTTTACAGGAATCTTGTCCGAGCTTTAATTCGAACTAAGGCATTTTCAGCAGTGCCAATTCATTAGCCCTTCTAACTTACGGCAATACAATTGCATCAACCTGTCACTCAAATCCACCTCAGTTGAATTCGAAATTAGTAGTATTGTAAATACAACAAAGTTAATAGGGTGGCTAATTACCTTTTCGTGTGGAACCAAGATAAAGCCTCTATGAAATACAGTTTAATTATTGTTTACGTCATGCTATTTATCGTGCCATTGACCGTTTCTGCTACTGATTCTGCTTCTTCAGTCACGGGTAAAGTACCCTATAATCCGAAAGCCGATTATGTTGCATCACTACCCCACAGTGATTCTCATTGGGACGTCGCAATTCGCTCTCGATACACCAATATACTGTCAGGAAAAAAACAAGACATACTAGTATTACCTTTTCAAGTGAAACAGCATGCCATTGATAAAATCGGTCGGGGTCTGATGACACGCTACCTCGTCGCTACACTGGAAGAACGTTTACAACAATCCTTGGTCAATCCGAGCTTGATAGAGCGTTATCTTGGAGAAAATAAGCGTCGTTATACTGAGGATGCTATCATTGATTTACTTCGCGTTCTGAACGTTAAAACATTAATTACCGGTTATGTGGGGCACAATAATCAGGGTAAGTTTTCCGTGACCATCCGTATACAACACAAACAAAAATTACCGCTATCACCAGATGCACCCCATTCCCAATTTGATTGGGATAATATCCCTTTCTCTGACACAGAACTGCCGTCTGATCAATTCAGACTGATAGTGGATGCCATTGCCGATAAAATATTACCCCACGTGGAAAGCTATCAGCCGATATTGAAATCAAATCACACTAGTATTAGCGACCTTCCGAAGAGCCTGAGTAAGCTGATCGAAGGCGCTCAGGTGTTACCGATTGAACAAGCCACCATTTTACAGCTAATTGGTATCTTGCACCCAACGACAAGCAATCGTAAAAAGGAACGTTTGTTTGAACGATCATTAGTTGCATTGCGTCACGAAAGTATAACGAATCCTGACATCGCTCGACTAAGGGCAAGAGCATTTTATTATTTGCACCGTCGACCTGCTGCACTAAATTTAATGCATCACCCAAATAGTGATAATGATAAACTTCTACTAGCGGTATTGAATGGTAACCTACCGGCATTAAAAAGTACGCTAAAACAATTTAATCATTCTAGAAACGCAATAGAAAAACTGATTTCAACCCTTCAATATAACAAATTTTTTTATTCCTACAATAAAGAACTCGATAAGTCCACTTTGCTGACACTGGAAAATCTTAATGATATTTGGCAGTTTTATGCTGGTCGTGCATTCATTGATCCTGATAAATGGCGTGTATTCAGTAACAGTCAAACAAAATATCTTCTCGATAGCCACTTTCCATTGCAGGAATTTACCATTGAGAAATTATATGGCAAACGCATTAAAAAAGGGAAAATGCCAGAAGAGTACGAATTTAGTAACCATACCGTGGCACATTTAGACAAATATTCTGAATTAAACAACCATAAATTATGTTGTACCAGTAATTCGTGGCAACTATCTTCGCTAGATAATTTTGAGTTACTTGAGGCCATTGCAGAATCTAATGTCATTAAAACACTTTATATTAAGCGCAAATTAACGGCAAAACCCAAAGAAACAAAACGACTCGCTGATAAACTGAGAATGTCATATCAAGATCACCCAGCATATATGATTCTGGGTGGCCTAATGGAAAACCAAAATAGTGACATCATGAGTAAAATACAGCTCAAAACGGCTTTGTTGCAGGACGCTGAAGAACGAAAAAAAGTGTTCTATGAAATTGCAGGTCAAACTAAAATCGCAGCTCGAGTTTTCAGGCAACAACATAATATAATGACGTTTGATCCGAAGAAGAATAGAAAAGAAGACGGTGTAGAATCATTAACTGAACATAGCATGATTAGAAGCACATTATCCGACTTTCCTCAACGTGATTACTGGCTAGATAATACCCCGAATACGTATATATCACTAAACCGTAAAGCATTAGAAAATGCACTGCTATATACTTCATCTGATTTTAAAATTGCAAAGCGACTACATGATGTATTGCCTGACAACGAAAAGAACGCGTTTCGAAAAAGTCTCAAGTCTCGCTTTGATGGCAGTAAAGAAAAATTATTATTTCTCTCAAAATTTGACAACAATGGTAAATCGACAGGTAATGATGCATTGTTAGCTACTGCAACTAAGAATAACTCGGTCCATTGGGAAATTTTCCACACCTTGGGCGATCGACTTGTACACCAAGGTAAATATAAACAAGCGCATAAAGCATTTATGGACTATCCTCCATTTTCGCACACATCCAGTGTAAGCCATGTAACACTATCCAACCATGCATATCAAGCAGGTTCTTACTTGTTTTGGCGAGGTGCGTACGAATTAGCTAAATCATTCTATTCAATTAGTTCAAATTATAATACCTATTCAAATGCGGGACTGGCAAGTAAAGTACGACTCGCAATCTTAGACAATAATTTTAAAAAAGCCGCTGAATTCTCACGAAAACGTGCAAAACGATACAAAAATTCGTATGCCTACCGAGATTATATTACGCTAATGTCAGTGTTGGGTAATCAGAAAGATATTGAAGATTTATTTCACACACGCATGGAAAAATCTATCAAGCCACACATCTGGACTGCGGCATACGTCAAACAGCGATTCGAAAACCAAAGCCAAAAATTCATCATTGAGTGGTTTTCGCAAGAAAAATTTAAACAAAAGGAATGGGACTTTACGCCACTGGCAGAAAGGTACAGTGCATTAGCATTATTGACCGACAGAAAAGTAACAAAAACAACGTTAGCTTATTACCAAGACGTCTCAGAGATTGAACTCGAACGGAACCCTGTGAGAAAAACAATGATACAGCTAATTAAATTATATATGGCATTGAAACAGCAGGATTTTGGCAAAGCTAAATCACTCTGGCCAGATAGAAAAAATGACAAATATTTTAAAAATACCTATCTGCGTCAATTTCTACCGTATGTTGTCTACGCTTATTCTAAAGAACATTCCAATCCTTATATTCTCGATCTTTTGGCTATTTTTAAGTTGCAAATGGAAACCATCAAGAAAAAACGTGGCAAACCGTTCGATGGTGCCGCGTTTAATTACTACCTTGCTATGGCATTTCATAAGGGAATGCAAGGGGATGTGGAACAATCATTAGCGCACATACAAAAGGCTTTTAACCATCGTGTTCATACTGATGCGCGTTATGTATTTACCTGGTATCAACTTGTTGAAGCATGTGAGTGGTTATATCAAGCTACCAATGATGAGGCCTATAAAAAATTGGCACTAAAATGGGCAAAACAATATCAGATTATTCAACCTTGGTTTGCATGGGCCTATGGCGTAGAAGCGAAATACACGAAAGATCCACTAGCCAAGCAACGAGCGGTTGCCTTAACGTTGTATTTGGATAAACAATCCGAACATATTGCCGATTTATCTGACGCTGAAAGGGCTGCCGCCGAAGTCTGGCTAAAAAATAACAATCCTTTCGAAAGTCACACACCTTCTCATAAAACCAAAACTCAATTATCTCGATTGGTAATTGACATCTTTGAAACACACTTGTTGAATTAAACAATGAAAAACAGCCAATGGACAAATGATAGATACGGCCCGCGAGATCGAGTCTTGTGGGTATTGCTGGCAGCATGACTTGTAATCCAATATACAAGCTATTATTGGATGATGAATTTAAGTCCATTCGACACAGAAAAATCAACGGATATTTTTATGATTGATATTCTAGTATTAGTGGTAGTCATTTTACTGGCCGGATTACTGATTTTGTTTTATTTCCAATGTATTCACAGGGTAGAGAGCATCAACATTGACTGCGATAGCCACATTAGAGTAACGATATTTAACGGGCGAAATATCACATTTAATATTGATAACATAAAATCTATCACACCCTTCGAATCTAAGAAAGATAACTGTCGAATGGGTATTAATGATGGCAGTTACCTCTATACTTCTGAAGAGAGAGGTTAATCATAATTCAAGTGACTTTAACGACTTTTCATCCAGGCAATTTATAAGCGCCTCAATGATGTTATCTGAAATTAGTAATATTGTGCAACACGACGGAGAACCTGTGCGTCGCTGGTTTTCGTGTCCCATACTTGATTTAACCCTATGGCAAAATCCTTCTTCAAAGATCACTCGTTTTCAAATCAGCTATGACAAAGACACCCAAGAAAAACTGATAAATTGGGGTGAAAACAGTGGATTGTCACATTACGTTGTGGATAGCGGGGAAGATCGTCCAGGTAAATATAAAAGCACGCCAATCATGAAGAACAATGAGGATTATGATATTGCGGATATTTTGAAACAGTTTAATGCGGTCAATCAGACGATAGATGAAGGCTTAACATGTTTTATCACCAATAAACTTTCAATAGGTGATACCGGCGAAGGTGGAGCGCATAAAAAAGCGTGAGGCAGCCTGAAAATGCCTTCAAAAATATTATAATGAAACGAATGTTTCGTTAATAACTCAGTTAGGTGCGCAAAATATTTTTGAAATAGGACTCAAGACCTATTTTAGAATACGAATTTGATTCACTTAGGAAAACCAATGAAAGCGGAAAAACCAACAATACCCAGATGCGCACCCGAAGGAACTAGATGGACCGGAGGACCTATTGAGTGGTTTAGGATTACCCTTAAAGTAAAAAGTGAAGACATTGTGCCCGATGAGGTATCTCGGTTTTTTGGGTGTGAACCTGATGTTTCCCAACAAAAAGACAAGCCAATATTGCGAGATGATGGAACCGTAAAACGCGTACCTAAGTTTGGGTATTGGAATATGGTTATTAGTCCAGAGGATACAGACGAATGGGATTGCTGTGAAGCAGCCATGGCACTGTTGGATCGTTTACCCACGGATATTGATAGTTGGCTATCTGTCTCGTCCAAATATCCTGTGGGAATAGTATTTGCGCTTTCAATGGATTCGAGTAATAAAGGTTTTTCATTTTCTAACCAATTTCTTAAATATGTCGGTGATCGCGGTATTAATCTGGAATTTGATATATATCATGAAGAAGATTAATGTTTGTGACAGAGTGCTATCGTTACCTAAATAACTATAATTAGACAGTCTCGATAATAGCTCTATTATATGTCAAAAACATTTCTTTATATTGGTCTCGAAAACCGAAACTTGTGCAATTTATGACTTCAAAAAATAAAGGTTCACTATTCTTAAATTTTAATCGTCTATGAGAGATCTGGCCATAATTCGTGTAAAAACACCACTTTAATCTACCCAAGTATTTAAACCCTAACAAATTGTAAATTCTTACAAATTTCAAAATTGAATGAAATTCACTTTATCTAAAAATCAATGAGTTAACTATGTTTGGCCGGTATTTTTAAACGAATCGTGACCAGGACTCAATAAGTAGAACGCCAGGTTAGTTTCGCTTCCGGCTCGATAATTGCCCTAATACTAGTTCTATTAAAAATGAGTGTAGTGGTGCCTCAATTGATGTTTGACCATGAAGACACCTTGAATGTTTTAAATTCAAAACTCCCTCTGAAGGAAAAATTAGTATCTGCGCATAAAACGATACAGACACGATTCCCATTTATTGTACGGATAGCCGTTACGATATATGACCCCAAAACGCGGCTTTTAAAGACATATCTGCATAGCAGTGATGATGATAATCCATTGAAAAACTATGAGGCTTCGCTGGATAATGCGCACTCGCTCAAAGAAGTTATCGCAAAGGGTCGACCCCGTGTTGTGAATAATTTGGTTACGTTTGAAGATAGTGAAGGGTCACATGCCAAACGATTAGCGCGCCAGGGTTATGCGGCAAGTTACACCATGCCTATGTTTGATGCGGGAGAATTCTTTGGATTCCTTTTTTTCAATTCTTACGACAAAGATGTTTTTACTGAAAAAGTATTGAGTGATCTCGATATTTTTGGACATCTCATTTCTCTGTTGACGTTACGTGAATTATCCATCATAAATATGATGATAGCGGTGGTAAAAACCACTAGTCAGATTGTGCATAAGCGTGATCCGGAAACTGGTAGCCACCTGGATCGAATGTCTCGCTATAGTCGTGTGATTGCTAAAGGGCTCGCTGATAAATATGAACTGAATGATGAATATATTGAGCATATTTTCATGTTTGCTCCATTGCATGACATTGGAAAAATAGCCATTCCTGATGAGATCCTTTTAAAACCCGGCAAGCTTAACAAACAGGAAACCGAAATTATGCGATCACATGCCACTAAGGGCAGAGAAATTATCGATGAAATAATCGATAATTTTCGCTTGGATGGCATAAACGATATTGATATTTTGAGAAATATTGCAGAAAGCCACCATGAGGCAGTTAATGGCAGTGGGTATCCTTTTGGTAAATCAAAAGACGAAATTCCTCTCGAAGCAAGAATTGTTGCCGTGTCAGATGTATTTGACGCGTTAACGTCTAAACGAAGCTATAAAGAAGCGTGGAGCAATGATGAAGCGATTGCCATGCTTGAAAAGCTCGCGGGAGAAACGTTGGACAGTGAATGTGTTAATGTGCTTATCCAATGTCGAGATGATATTGAATCCATCCAGAATCAATTTAAGGAGAATGAGTTTGGATAAAGTTTTACTGACCAATTTGTATGTTAAAAAAATATTTCCATCATTCGCTGCCATTGGAAATCATACAACAATGGGTTCTATGATTTATCGATTGATGTTCAAATGCAGACTTTTTCCTACCACAAGATTATATTAATGTGTCGCTGCATCTGATTAAAGGTCGAGTAGAGCCCATGTTGCTAAGTTCTTTCTCACCAGTGAGCACACAAATCTCTCCAAGCTTACCGTAGTCTCGCTGCACATCGCTAGCAACCCGCTTAGCTCTCCCTGATCAACTGAGATTGTAATCTTAATCAGTAAATACGTTTACCCTTCACACCAATCCTGCCTTAGGTTGTAAATCCCGAGCATATATAATGATATGTGCAACATCTTCGGCTGTTGCCTGCGGAATTGGTGACATATTGTCGATGCTTTGTAATGTTTAACAGATAAATCCTTACCGAATGATTTTAATTGTTAGCGCAATTGATTAAGCAACATCAGTTAATACCAAATTGTACATTGTGCATGCAATAATTACCTGGCACCCACCAAAAGATAATAATCGCTCAAATTTGTGACCTAAAGTTTAGTTGTTCAATTGTCGAAGCAGTCTTAACCAAACTGAAAATCCCGAAATTCAAATCAATCGCTTTGTTATTTTCAGTTCAATCGGAAAAAATGATTTTCAATCAGCTACTTGATGGTAGTACAAAGTTTGCTATTTATCCCGAAAATAGCATTTTTATTATCCAGCAAGGAAGCCGTTTCGTACTGACCAATTGGAAAAAAGTTGAATTCGCGTCCTAACAAAGTTATCAAAGAGCCAGTCGTTGCCACGAGCATAGGGTTATTGTTTACCCTAAGTATTTTGGTGGGTTTTTCCCTCGATTGGAATATCACCAACGTTAAGCAAGAAAAGATCATGCTTGCGACCGAAGAGGCTCGTGCAAATTGGAATAAAGACCAAGCATTTCGGGGTTGGGCGAGTAAACATGGCGGTTTGTATGTTAAGCCCAATGAACGCACACCGCCAAATCCCTATTTGGCGCATCTCCCAAATCGTGATGTTGTTACAAGTGATGGTACGAAACTTACCTTGATGAATCCGGCTTATATGATGAGCCAGATGACCAAAGAGTATGATGAGACTTACGGTATAAAAGGCAGCATAACGGGTAGAATTTTGTTGAATCCCGCCAATGTACCCGACGAATGGGAACGCAAGGTACTTGATCAATTTGAACGCGGTGTTGAAGAAGTTGTGGAACAGACTCTAATTAACAACGAGCCTTTTGTGCGCCTTATGAAACCCATGGTTATGAAAGAAGGCTGTATAAAATGTCACGGCCATTTAGGTTTTAAAGTTGGCGATATTCGCGGTGGTGTCAGCGTTTCAATACCACTAAAGCCCTATTTAATCACTGGGGATGAAACAATTCGATCCATGTATATTACACATGGCAGTATCTGGGGGAGTGGGATACTAGGCTTAGTCGCATATGTTTGGGTCGGGTTTCGACGTGAAGCGTCTCGTCGTGAATTACAAGAACACATCGATCATCAAAACATTGCTTTGCAACATGCGGAAGAACGATCTAGCCAATTACTGAATTCAGCTGGGGAAGGTATCTACGGAGTGGACACGACGGGAAAGATTACATTTATCAACCCTACTGCACTTAAAATGTTAGGGTATTCATCAGATGATTTGATGGATCAGAATTTTCATACGGTCGTACAACATAGCTATATTGATGGAATCCCTTATCCTGAAAAAGACTCGCCAATACACTCAGTTATCGGTGAAGCAGAGGTGAAAATTGTCTCTGATGAAATTATGTGGCGTAAAGATGGTTCAAGTTTTCCGGTGGAATACAATGCCACACCAATTATTAAGAATGACCAACCAGCAGGTGCTGTAGTGGTTTTCACGGATATTTCAGAGCGATTACGTATTGAGAAATTAAAAAATGAATTTGTTTCTACGATTAGCCATGAACTAAGATCGCCATTAACTTCAATTCGTGGTTCACTCGGTTTGATAAGTGGAGGCGTTTTAGGTGATTTGCCAGAGAAGATGCAAGCAATGCTCAAGGTAGCGGGCAATAATACGGATCGACTCTTGTTATTGATTAACGATCTACTCGATATTCAAAAAATTGAATCGAACCAATTGGTCTATCGAAAGCAACGTTTCGAAATAATGCCATTTATACAACAAGCACTGGAAGATAATGCCGGTATTGGTGAATTACATCATGTTAGATTTGTGCTTAAGAAAGAACTCCCCGGTGCATATATTGTTGCCGACAAAGACCGTATAGCCCAGGTAATGTCTAATCTATTATCCAATGCCGTAAAGTTCTCTCCCGAAGGAAATGATGTGGAAATATCTGTTGACCAAGTTGAGGATTTTCTAAAAATATCTGTTACTGACCGTGGGCCAGGGATTCCTGAAGAATTTCATGCGAGAGTTTTCGAAAAATTTACTCAGGCAGATTCAACTGATACCCGCAAACCAGGCAGTACGGGTTTGGGATTAAATATTAGTAGGGCGATTATTGAGAGTCATGATGGGCATATCAATTTCGTTACTCAAGAAGGAAGTGGAACGACGTTTTATTTTGAATTACCTAAATTGCAAATTATATAATCGTGGAAATTCCTCTAGCTCTGATTCAAAATACTTCAACTATCCGAGGTCCGGTCCCGATTCATGTAAAAATGCCGGTGGGGGCTATATTCCACACGAATCGAGGGCGGACCTCATTATATCGATTTTCAATAGTATGGATTGGAAAGTCTGAGAATGATTCCAGCGAGAAGTCTATGTTGGATGTGCGATGTTACAGCATGGCTAATTGCGTGTCATTACACAAAATAATGATAATAAATCCATCTACTTGCTATGGTTTATAGGGTAGATATCATGTTAATCTTTCAAAACACAAAAAACATGAAGGCACTTTGTGGGGATAAATAAATATCGACGATTGAACGTTATTGTTATTTTCCGTAGTACAACATGCTTTTAAAGTTGACTCACAATGTATAAGAAAAAAGCGTTATTAGAAATCGAAAATTTTTGTAAATCGGTATCTTCATCCCATCAATGGATTAATGAGCATCTGGATAAGACACAAAACTGTGACGTTCATGTGTTCGTCATCTTTCTTTCAAATATGGAAAAGTGTAGGGAGGAGGAAGACAAGATAATAAGAGACAATTGCAAAATTGAAGGCATCATTAATCTTTTGCAAAAATGTGGTTGTCATTCAGATATTATTGAACGCATTCAAAAACAATTGATCCACGATGTCATTGACTTTTATTGATGACTCGCAGAACTAACGTTTACTCCATCAGTTACGATAATAGTTTTATTGTTAGCATTTTATGCCTTCTGTCTAAAACTATAACGTTGAACTCACCTATCTCAATATCAACAAGATTGTAGTCTACTTTTGATTGACGGGTGTTAGACGCTGTTTGCTAATTAAAACAAGACATCGAGCATGGCAATGTTCACAATACAAATTATTGCTTGATGGAAATATTCACATCCACCATTTTCGTTTTACACGAATTAACTCATCACATCCACAATGTTTACATCTTGAGCCGCTATAATTGAGCCTAATATACATAATGTCCTATTTCAGTGTTTTTTATTCTAATTTTCACTAGTGAGAATCAAAACCAATCCATTACAACTAGAACATTATCTCATATATCTCTTTTTGTTTCCCCAGGTTTTCATATACGGTACTGGCAAGGCTATCAGCAACAACGGTGAAAGACTTCTAATTTATTTACATTGGAACAAAAACTATGATCTTTGTCATTGGCTTAAGCGCCATCAAAAACCAGTTTTGAGGATTTAATTATTGGTATTGCAGAATTAGGATTTGTGTTAGATCGCTTCTATTTATACGGGGGGGGAGGGAAATAATACGCTCACAGCTTAGCACTGATTTTTCATTCTCATTTAATGATCATTTCCTAATCTAACCCAATCCTAAACCGTCTTGTGTTTATGTGATTAAACTAACTCATCAATGTGGCAATTATAATAGCAATATCCCTTGACTGGAGACTACTATGGTTTTTCATTGGATAGCTGGTATATGGCAATGTAGCGGCACATATCGAGGAGAACAGTTTAATATCGAAGTAGTGAAACACCCGTCAACAAGTGTAATTTTCGCCGCCAACGTTAAAATTGGTGACAAACAAATCCGTTTATCAATTCTACCCGATAGTGATTTTAACAATGTGGGTAAAGATGCGAGTGTTGCGGTTCGGCATTATATTGATAGACGTATCTAACGTGAAGGTGACGTTAACCACACCGAAAAACTAACTCAATTTTTTCTTCATACAACCGTATTACTGGAGCAAGATATGAGAGATACTAAAAAAATCATATTTAGGTGGTTGCTAACTAACGAAATTCACTCAACCCAGGGTGTGTTTAATCTGAGAGTTTTTAAGAATGAAGACACTCAACGATACGCTGGCATCCTTAAGGGCGAAAGAATCGGGTTGATCTTAAAGATGAACGATGGGGCTAAAGTTCGTATTAGAAAATCTGCTTTCAATAGCTACGAAGTGCTCGGTGACGCGTTGGATGAATTATACGACAGTGCGATCGAGTATATTAATTCTATTGCGGGTGATTGCACAGACATGCGGGAAATCGAGCATCGATAAAAAATGATCATCATGTGTAGTAGCTCAAATTTAACCTGACAGGCATCCCTATTAAACGGGTAACTGTCAGATTAGGTCTGAGCTACTACACTTTATATTAATTGACGCCGTTATTAATATAAAGAAACAGAATCCATTATTCGGATACTTACGTATTTCAATGCAAATACACGAAGCATTGGGTATTGATATTAGTCCTTATTCCGTCGGTAGAATTTTGCGAACCCATCACGTTAATTTTCCCACAGGCGGCGGACCCTCTTGGTTAATTTTTATCGGTAATATGAAAGATGGTTTGTGGTCCGTCGATTTATTTCGATGTGAACCCATTAGCCAGAGATCCCATTGGGTAATGGTCGCTATGGATCAGTTCACCCGACGAATCATTGGATTCTCGGTGCACGTCGGATCCTGCGATGGTATCGTTTATTGCCGGATGTTCAATGAAATTATTTCGGATAAATCACTACCAAGATATTTAAGTTCCGACAAAGATCCGTTGTTTTTATTTCATCGATGGAAAGAGAATTTACAAATATTGGAAATCGAAGAAATAAAAAGTGTACCCAGAAATCCTAATAGTCATCCTTTTATAGAACGCATCATTGGCTCTACAAGGCGTGAGTGTTTGGATCATATTTTATTTTTCAATGGGCGTGATTTAAGAAATAAGTTAAATAATTATCGGATATATTACAATGAAAATCGCGCACACTCTTCACTTAATAGAAAAACACCAACGGGGAGTCAGCGTACTCGATAAAAAATTCGACCGTCCATGGCCGAATTTCACTGCGTTCACTGACAACCTATTTTGCCTCAGACGTCCACGTCACTCATGCTATTCGCTCTCTTATGACTGACGGCGCTAGTATGCAATTGCTACACTTTCTCCGTAAACTCCGAAAGCTGTTGCAAGTTGCCCTGGCGCCTACTGAGGGCTTGCAAGACATCGCTCGCTAGCGCATTGCTTCCATGTCTTGCTGCGAAGGAAGTATCGACTAGTTCGATAAATGATAAAAATATTGTTCCAATTGATGGCTATCAGTGGAAATTATACTGTAACGGACTTTATAAATTACCCGTTGCCGCCTGAATTATCAAATCGCATAGCACGGGCATTGTTGTAGCCGTTATTGATAATTCAGAATATTCCGACTCAGAGCCAAAAGAAAAATGGGAATACCTAAAATCTGGCATAATAATTAATACGGAATTTGGTGGGCTCGTCCATTATCAAGAAGAAAATCTAAAGGAAGAAGAAATTAATCTTAAAGCTAGAAATTAAATGGAACTCTAACAATCGCATCATCTCGTTCGCTACCTCTGACTCGAACCATCACCGCTGCGTGGCGCCGACCTCATATGCCTAGCGTTAAACCTATGATTCATTCACAAATGGGGGTAAATTTTAATTCTATATTAGTGTAACGTTGTTTGTATTCCTGGAGACCTGCAATCGCCTCTGGAATCGTTTCAGGCTCATCAGTGCGAATTCCTTGGCAATAATTTCTAATTAAATAGAGCAGTTTATTGTTTTTAAACAGATAAGAAAATTGCTCAGGAACATAACCACGAGCACTCGAAGATGTTGTTGCAGTAGCTTCATCCATGTAAAATCTTTCGCGAGCACCAATTGGTTGAAATAGTTTTATAATATCACCTGTCTCCCTACTGCCACCTGGTACTCTTCCGTTTTCGGCGCCCACAACTTCCAATTCAAAATCCGAAGCGCCTGAAACTTCATCGAAAATATAATAATGGACTGTACACATAGCCCTTTTCTTACAATCAGGTCCTTCTCTAGTCCCCTCATCGCAGGCGGGAAAAATCGCACGTTCGTAATCCACAAACACTTTTTTCGCGTCTTGTTGTGTGGGATCGCACCCTATATTAATGAATGCCGTATTTTCACCGATAATTCTACCGTTAGCATCAGCTACTTTCACATCAATTATTTCTTTGCCACTGATATTAGGATCGGCTTGATAGGTAATAGTGTCATGTCTTGATGCATCGGTATGTTCAACAATCATTGGAGACAATGTTGCGTCTCCTTCACTAAAACTTCCTTTATCTCCTGAAGTGGACCAGAAAAATCTAAGCGGTAGTTGATACGCCTCACCCGACACTTCTGCTGTCAATATGACGGATTCGTTTTCATCAATATCTGCAGACACAGGTTCAATCACAACAGTGCTATCTGTTACTTTAACAAAGGCTGTTGCTTGTCCCACGGGCACACGCTCTGCAAGACCTTCAATTATTTGTAGTATTTCAACTCTGATATATTCGGTACCTGCTTTTTGTGCGTCATAAGTAACAAATGGATTAGTACTCGTAACTTTCTTACCATTTTCAAATTGTCCTTGTAATTTTCCATAATTACCTTCGGTGGTATAGCGATACTCAAAATTTAAATCGGTTTCAGCTCCGACGACATGCGCTTCTAAAGTGATAAATTCATCCACTTTTATTTTACTTTTCTCGGGCGTTATTGTAATTTTTTCTTCGATGGCATCAATTGTCCAAATGTCAGCTCTATTGGAAAAGTCAAAAGCGCGAGCGAGGAAGAGTAGATCCAGACTTGTCGCCGCTGTGTCTAGCGCACCCGATACATTGATCAATCCATTCGCGAGCCCTCTTGCTCTCAGCAAGGCGGCTCTGGAATCTTCAGTTCTAAAATCGCCGAATTTGTCAAGAATCGCAAATAATAAAGCATCTCTTCCTGAACCTGATGTTTTAACAAATTGCCAGGCAGCGTCCATAGCGCCCTTTAGATCGCCTTTTTCTGACTTTTCAATTATATCGGGTATTGTAGTGGTGGCGACTCCAATAAGATCTTGCAATAAATCACCTGTGATATCGTGATCAAAATCAAGGCTTGGAATAAAAACTTGTGCAAGCAACGGGATCATAATTTCTTTTAGAACAAAGATGACATTTAACTCTTTGAGCTTTGCGAGTTCATCAGGTTTTAAGTCAGGGATGTCGCCGGCATTAATGCCCGGTCCCACAATGGCAATTCGATATCGCGTTTTTTTAGCGCCGTCAACATTGGGTAATTTAATGGATTTGCTGCTTTTTGGTTGGTAAGCGGTATTTTTGCTGTTCCAAATCCCGCCGGGTTCAAACGAAGCCGTTATTACCTGATTGATTGTGCCCAGACCACCATCTAAACCTAGGGAAGCTTCTACTTTATCTTTTAAAATATTTTTTGCAGAGGCCACTTCCCCTTGATCGTTAAATATGGAAACGCGGTCAATAAAAGCAAAACCTGTGCGACGAAATCTATTTGTAATTTGAATTTCATTTAAGCCAGAAAGCGTGTCAATTCGCAATCCGCTTCGTTCAACCGTCGGATTAACCAATAATGCTCGGGCACTTAACCCAGTTTTAGTGTTTGAGGCATCCGCAGATCCATAGAGTGATTTGACGATTGCGTCTAATTCCGGTTTTATCAAATCTTTAAACGTAGTGTTATCTTTGCTTAGAAGACGGTTATTTTTACTCAGCTCTGTTTCGATTAAATTCGCCAGGTTATCCAGCATTTCTAAGTCACTAAAAAGGTCTTTTAAACGTTCTTGTTGCGAAAAAGGCGCAGTAAAAGCGCCAGTGGCATAAAACGCAATGACTTCAGCGGTTGTGCGAGCATCTAATTTTTTGGATTTTTCCCCTAGCCAACCTGCAAACAATGGATCTCCCACATCCGATTCTGCAATTGTTAAGATTCGCCCTTTAGTGGGGGCTCTAAATTGGAAGCTACCGTTTGAGGTAATGGATTCGTTTGAATAGGCGTTAATAACTTCGGAAGCGCTAACATTTTCAGGTAAGGAGATGCTTCCTTGATATAACGTTCCTGCGATTGACAGATCATTTTCAACGTCCTTTTCTGATGAGCCGCCCCCACAACTCGAAAAAACAGTGATAAAAAAGATTGGGAACCAGAATTTTAGAGTCATAGAAGGGGCCTTTATTAAGAACTTGTTTGTAAACCGCAAATTTTAAAGAATATTATCTTTTGCTTATATTTCTATAGGAAATGTCCTTTCATCAGCTGATTATATCTTGATCTGGTAAATTTGCCTATTGAATTAACCTCTTCCAATCCTGGTATTTTTTTGCATTACAACATCTTTCGTAGTTTACAGAGTAAGTGTCGTATTTGTTCCCTAGCCCAACCGTGGGGTATTTTTGGTATATTCAAAGCGATATGGCTGAGTTCACTTATTACTTATGAAACAGAGTATGAGGCCCGGCCACGAATTATGGCCGGATCTCTATTCGATGGGACGTTTATCACGCAAGGGAATTGTGAGCGTATCTTTGGCAACATCAACAATCGGAAGCTCAACATTTTCTTGTTTCAAGGCCCACTTGGCGTAACGTATATTAAGCTTTCGATAACGTAATACAGCTGTTATAGATAATGGACCCTTGGCCCATCCTGGCACATTGAACTGATAATCAACAATATCGGACTCTCGTGCTTTAATGACATTTCGATTTCGTTCACCAATCATGTTAAACAAATCATGCTTCCAAACTTCTTTACCTTGTCTATCAACTGCGATTGCACGATAGAAATGGGCTGTTGGATCAACAGTGTCATCATCAGTTTGAATTGCGCCATTTTCAAAAATCACTTTATTTTGTGCATCGATTACCCTGAAATGAAGCCATGCTTGATTTATGTCAATTGTACCGCCTGGAAAGTCATGACCGACTTGAGTATTGGTGACTGTCATGCGGATGTTTGCAGTTTCCCCCAGGTAAAAATAACTGGGCGTTTCTGTATTTTGTGCAATTTCATTTCGAATCAAAACTTTCGATTGCTTGGCATCAAGTCGAGTGGGTTTTTCAATGCTAATGTTGATTTTGTTGCTTTGCAGAAAATCTCGAGTTCGTTCAAATTGTTTTTTGTCACCAACAAACCAAGGTATGGCTGTATTACCACCCAAACTGAAGTGAGATCGTACCAGGCCTTGTTTGTTTGCTGATGGATCCGAGCCACTAATCAATGGAAAGTGGCAATCCTGGCAGCGTTTAACATTTTCGTGTGAAAATGTTTGCTCACTTTGTCCGGAGTAAGGACTTTCTAACCAAGCGCTGTATTCATCCTGCATTTTAACCCATCCCCAATTATTCACATCCTTATCCATAAACTGAGCGTGGCATGTTGCACATAAGCTTGAGTCTTGAATAATGGGATTTGCCAAGTCTATTTTATGCTGTTGGGGGTGGATCTGGATGAGAAAATTTCGAACGGTTTTAAAAATGTAACCTTCACGGTCGGCAAACAAATAATCATTCTTTGGTGTAAACTCATAACTTGCGACACCTTTTAAGTGAACTATTTTTTGAATGCCGTGACATGCCATGCAGCTCACACCTTCTGTATTACCTAAGGTACCTGTGATGCCACCATGTTTTCCACCTTTAGTTAGTTGCCCACTTAATAAGGCTACTGGGGCATGACATCCTTCGCAATAACGGGTGGATGAAATTCCCTTTTTTTCCGCTAGCAAGGATATATTTGAAACGTAAGTTTGATCGGTTGCCGCTTGCCGATGCATGGAAGCCATCCATTGTCGCGTAATATCTTCATGACAAGTTCCACAGTCATCGGACCCAGCTATTCGTCGAGCATCAACAAAATGATTTTCCAATGCAGTTTCTGTTTGACTAGGTCTGAAAGGATGTGGCCCATAGTCTAAGTCATAGGGGTTAACGGCTGCTGCATCATTGTAAGTAGTCGACAATTGCTCATAAATGAAGGATGCCATCGCAATGAGGCTTATAATACATATATTTGTTGCTAAGATGGTACGTGACGCAGAGGAAGTAAGCGTGGGAAAATTTGCAGTTTTCTTTTTTCTTCGTTGGTTTTTTTGTGACCACAAAACCATAGCAATATGAAGTAATAATACAAAAACAATTAACTCACTAACAATTACATGGATTTGAACTATCCACGATAATGCTTCAAGCTGACCATATATAATAATATGTAGACCTGAGCCTACTAAGGTAACTAAACCGAGTATACCAATAGAACCAGCAAGAATAACGAATGGTTTACGTACACCAATAGTGCGTTTTACATGTGTGTAAGTGTATGGCAAAACAATTAGAGCTAAAACTATACCCACAAAACTGTGCATCAAGTATGTCCACTGATGCCAACTATCGTGTCCAGGTAATAAGTAAGTGACAAAACCAGTCAGGGTTGCAGCAATAAAGAGGGCAAATAATTGACGAGCTACCGATTTTTCCTGATCCAATAAAGTGACGCCATCTTTATTTTTAATAATTTGAGCCATATTATTGGACTATTTCTTTCAATGTGATTAGGACTTTTTCCGAGTTAATACTGTTTAGTCGTTCAGCAATGGCGAACCGTAATTCCATAGGACTTTTCTGAACTGATAACAGACGCCAAAGTTTATCAACAATATTATGAATCTGAAGGTTAGCTATTTTTACTGCTTCCGTGCGCATTGCTTCGTTTGGATCATCAATCAACTGATGTGCATACCGTTGTGCGCCAACAAAATTCTGCTTTATATATAGGGCGAACGCTTTTTTTCGGATTTCAATATCAACTTCCTTATTGGATGCGGTTTCTATTATCGCACGTAATGCCCATAACTCTCGTCGATTTTCAAGTGCCTCAATTGCAGTTGTTTGAACCAGCAGTGAACTATCACTCCAAGCATTAGTAAAAATCAAAGGTGCGGCATTTTGTTTGAATTGTCTATTTTTGTTTTGCCTGATCCAATAATTGATCGCAAAAGCTCTTAGCGATTCCTCATTATTATTGACGATTTCATCCGGCAATGTTTTACTAAATGACGCTAGTTTAGTTAATGTATTTATAGCGTGAGTTTTTTCGTCTGCTGTAATAGCCATTTCACTAACTATTTCAACAGTATCGTCAAAAAAAACAATCAATCTTTTTCGCCCAATATATTGAAGTGCTGCAACGCGCAGTTTGGGATTTAGTAGAGATTCTTTAATCTTAGATAGCGGTAGTTGAATCTTTAGTTTTGTCGCAGTTTGTATTATAGCTAGTTTTATTGAATCGTTATTTTCATCTATTCCTTTGCTGGCTAATTCTACGGATTGAGCTGGATCGAGTTTGAGCATTAAAGCGTAGCAATTAGCTCTTATACCTGCATCAGAATGAGAAAGAAACGGTTTAATGAAATGGATGATTTCTTTATTTTTAGAGAATCCCAATATTTGCAAAGTGGCTTTTAGAGTGTTTACAGTGAGTGACTGTTTATTTAAATCGTCTAAATTTAAGAACCATTGTTGGACGCTTTTAGTTAATAAATTTGACTTGATAACGATTCCGTCCTCAATTTCGAAAAGAATTTTGTGCAAAGAATCGATAGATGATTCGACATATTTTGTTGTGGTTTCATTAATTTCTGCTGGCAACATCCTATCGAACAAATTGTTAAACTCATCATAATTCAGCCGTTTGAGCGCAATCAAAGCATGGGCTTTTACCAAGGCATCTTCATTATTATCAAACAGTAGCGATTTCAGAGAAGGTAAGGCCAGCCGTTCACGAATATTACCCAAAGCACGTACTGCTTCTGATCGAACGTTTACATCGGGATTTTTCAATTGTTGCAGTAACGCATCTACCGCTCGGAAGGATTCTGATTCGCCCAAGGCTCGGGCAGCAGCAACGCGCACATCGTTATTCTGGTCACTGAGATATTGAATTAGAAAGGGAAGAGCAAGGTGTTTTCGATAAATCACGGCTTCCTCTTCGCGAAAGAAAAATTCATAAAGATTGGCTAACGATATTCTCAATTCAGGGGAGTCAGTGTTAAATTGACGCAGTAACCAGCGAGATGTATGCTCCTCTTCTCGCTGTCTTAAGGCGCTTATTGCGGCTAACTGAGTATGAGTATCTTTATGTTCCAATGCCTCTAACAATATATGAAGTGTTTTGGTATTTCGGTTTTTTCCTAAACTACGTATTGCTCGTTTTCTAACATCTACGTTTTGATCACGTATAGCGAATTTCAGAATACCTAGAAGTTCATTTTTCTTATCAAGTTTTTCGATAAGGTTGAGTAATTCTATTTTTTCTGGGTTAGATAACGATGTAAAAGTCGGTGTTATTTCACTAGTATTATTTGCAACATTTGAAGCTGCCGATTTAATGTTAGAGTTGCCTTCGGTTAATGTAATAAGTTGATTAACTTGTATCTGATTGAAACTCTGCTTGATTCCACTGGGCCACTGAACATCGAGATTAATCGGTTTAGTTTGATTACCTAAGCCAAAATGGATGGTGCTATCATGTTGAGAAAGGAATCCACCGCTAGAAAAGTGCTGAATTTCTGGATTGCCTTGGTCAAACGAAATCCGTACTTTTGCACCAATGGCATCACGGTTACTTTTAGTGCCTCGTAATCGTATTTGTACCCAGTTTTGATTGTTGGGATTGGTATTCTCCCAATACTGACCTAGATCATTATTATTACTAATGTAAACATCAAGGTCACCATCATGGTCATAGTCTGCCACCGCTGCACCGCGAGACGAATGACTATCCGTCATTGAAATTACCTGCTTGGAAAAACTCGAATCAAGCCATTGCCCTTTTGAATTAATTCGTAAAGTGGTTTTTTGGCCCTGACTTAGTTTTGGAGACAATGGGTCAGGTGAGGATAAGCCATTCACCACCAGTTGATCTAACCATCCATCATTATTAAAGTCCCCTAAAAACTGGCTCCAGCCTTGTAAGTTAACATCTCTGTCCAGGGCGAGCTTTAGGTCGCGCGCTTTATCTGTGTAAGCGACAGAATCATTTGAGTGTTGATAAAGCTTGTGCAATTTACCCGAGTTTGAAGAGACACTTAGTTCGGTGACACCGTCATTATTAATATCTCCCAATGTTGCAGTTGCTGAGTGTTCGTTTAAATTTAAATTGTAGTCGGCTCCAACTTCGGTAAAGGTTCCATTACCATTATTTTTATACAATTGATTTGGGAAACCAGCATCATTTAACACGTACAGATCTGGCCAGGTATTCTCATCCAAATGAAACCAGATTGACGATAAACTACGGCCGCTTTCATTTATTACCCCAGCTTTGCTTGCGACATTTGAAAACGTTAAATTACCTTGATTGTGCCACAGCTGGTTATCAACCCCATCGTATAGGGAAGCGTTAAAGGAAGCCTGCTTTCCCAGCTCAAACCCGCTATGAGACTCAAAGGTTTTAGCGCCTTTCACATAACGCAGATAGTTTGTAATATAAATATCTAATAAACCGTCATTGTCGTAATCGGCTAAGCTAATAGATGTTGACCATTGTTTACTTTGAAAACCAGCGTGTTGAGAAATATTCTTAAATTTGCCATTGCCCAGATTTTCATACAAATAATTTTCGGATTTTGAAGTGACTACGAGTTCAGCATCACCGTCATTATCTAAATCCGCTGCTGCACAACCCATACCCCATACGACTAAAGATAGTCCTGCTTTTTCAGTAACATCTTCAAACTTGCCATTGCCAGTGTTTCGAAACAATCGATTACCTTTTTCATTTTGCCACCAGTGCTGTTTACCATAAAATCGGGTTTGCCCGGAACCACCAACCATAAACAAATCTACCCAACTGTCATTGTCATAATCAAAAGCGCAAACCCCGGCACCAAGCGTTTCATCTAAACCTGTAAGTTTTTCATCACCTTGTAAATGAACATTCGTTAAACCAACGTTTAGTGTTCGATCTTGTAAAATAGGAAACTGGGACTGCGATTTTTCATTTGATGACGTTGAAAAGGGCGAAAAGGTTGGGATTAAAAATTCTACCGGTGCAGTGGGTGTCAAAAACAGAAAAAGCAAAAATAGAAAAAAACCGAGGCCATAGAGAATTCGGTTCATGTTAATGAGTTTGGCCAGTACTTTCATAAATAATTTTATACAGATTCATTTATTTGGCCAGTGAGAAAAGGAGATTATTAGTGAAAACTAACCGTTTAGACATTAGGTTGATTTCTAATGATCCATAGCGTTTATTCCATTGGTTCCACGGTTGTGTGCCTTTAAGAATATCATGCGTCTTAACTATCAAACCCAAACCACTGAACATCGTCAATCAAAGTTAAAATATATTATCGTCATTTTAGTTGCTATTTTGGGGGTAATTAAACATCTCTTGAATTAATGGTATGTTATTTGAGCGAATCGAGGCATTATGTCGAGTAAGTTTACATAACAATAACATGTGAGTTAAAGAACTATTTTTCAATTACTTATCGATTAGTTAGAAATAGTTTTTGAATGCCCCCAAAATGCCATTGGAAAAAATAAGAATAGGTAATATCTCAAATGTAACGTTTATTAGCCAATGTGGTAGTGTGATAATCACTCGTTATCATCCAATATCTCATCGAGTTTCCTGAATAAAATCCATGGAAAATTCCCACCTAAGCTCGTCGATATCTCACTGTAAGATAAGTATAATTAATGGCTACGCCTGAAGTAAAAGCACCATAATGAATATCACTTTAAATGGCATTTAGACTAATTCTTGTAAAATCCAACAAAATAAGTGCGTTATAACCATACTTAAAACATATAAGCCCCCTGACTCAAAATAATTATAGAAATAATTTATCAGAATTCTTTACAGTTTGTATGCATAAACACGATGCAGAAACAGCATCTAAAAGTAACCTTATGTTTTTTATCAGAATAGTTAAGCGTGGCAAGACGATTGCAAATGCTCACCAAATGATCTTTTGTAAAAGCAAGAAAAATAAGCGCTCCTACTCAGTTCAGCATCGAATCAAACCTTCTCACTGCATTCATCAGAACAAGTTAATGCGGTGAAATTTTTGTGTTTAATAGATCAGCAAATACAAAAACAATAATTTGAACACAAGTTTAAATTAAAATATTAATAAAAAAGAAAGGGTGAATGTTGGCAAACCGCTGGGATTCATGCAGGTAAAGAATGAAGCTACGTATGAATATTTTTCACAATATTGTTGTCATCGTTTTCTTATGTATTATAACGCCAGCCTCAGTATTAGCTCACGACGACGATGATCAATTACCCTTCCTAGCATTTCCCTACTTTACCGACTTTGAAAAACCACAACATAAACGGCATGTAAAAGATAATGATGATCGTAAAGAAGCAGACGACAATGATTATCAGCATCGTAATCCGAAACGTGATTGGCGTACGAAAGGGTTTTGGAAAATTACGAAAGACAAAAATGGTCGCACAAGTTTTAGCGGTAGACGCCATTTAGATAACAACCCAAAACAAAATGTTCATAAAAGTGGTAAATATCGAAAATCTCATCAGTACGCAGCTGAATTAAAGCGAAACATCGGCATACCTGCTGATAGTAATTTTCCCGTCTTGGCCTTTTGGCATCATCTAAATTTGAATGAAGGCCAATCTGTACTTGTTCAAGTGCGTTATAAATCAGAAGACAAACGTAAAAAAGACAGAGAATGGGCAACATATTTTGAATACACCTCAGAAGATAATACCGCAAACTATACTCGACAGACTTATTCACTTGATGCCTACAAAGGCGATGTCATTCGTATTCGTTTCGTTCAAAAAAATGGTGGAGACACTATTTCAACTTGGCTGATTGATGATGTCTTAATTGGAGAAGCCCAAGACCTAGATGGTGATGGCATACCCGATTACCAAGACGACGACAGAGACGGTGATGGCATTAGCAACGAGTACGAAACCCAATTAGGATTTAATCCTGATGATGCATCTAACACCCCGGCTGATTTAGATACTGATGGCATACCAAATTCTTTAGATGACGATCGCGATGGTGACAGTGTTGCAAATAATCTCGATGTGTTTCCAGATGATTCAACAGAATCGGCAGATAACGATGGCGATGGAATTGGTAACAACGCCGATCTGGATGACGACAACGATGGCATCAACGACGAATATGAAATTCAGTTAGGAACTGATCCCAACGACGCTGCAAGTAAACCCTCAGATATTGACGCCGATGGGATACCTGATGAATTAGACGAAGACCGCGATGGGGATGGCGTTGCAGATCCAGATGATGCATTTCCGGATGATGTGAGTGAATGGTCAGATATCGATAGCGATGGGATTGGTGATAATACTGATGCGGATCGCGACGGCGATAGCATCAGCAACACAGACGAAGAACAACTGGGCTTTGATCCCAACGATGCTACTAGCACACCAGAAGATATGGACGGAGATGCCATACCTGATGCGATTGATGATGATCGCGATGGTGATGGACATCTAAACCTGGAAGATGTTTTCCCAGATGACATAAATGAATGGGTAGATTTAGACGGCGATGGAATTGGTGATAATGCAGATCCAGACCGAGACGGCGATGGCATTAACAACGATTTCGAAGTGGAAGTCGGCACCGACCCAAGCGATGCGACAAGTACGCCGCCGGATATGGATATCGATGGTATCCCAGATAGTCTAGATGGCGACATCGATGGCGACGATGTACCTAACGAAGCAGATGCTTTCCCAGAAGATCCTGAAGAATGGTCAGACCTCGATAGCGATGGCATTGGCGATAACGCTGACACCGATCGTGATGGTGACGGCATTAACAATGGTTATGAAACTCAACTTGAATTTGATCCCAATAGTGCAACCAGTACCCCGTCTGATATAGACACGGATGGCATCCCTGATGTTTTGGATGAAGACATCGATGGAGATGGCCATCTTAATACTGAAGATTTATTTCCCCATGATGCCACTGAATGGGCAGATTTAGACAATGACGGAATCGGCAATAATTCAGATGTTGATAGAGATGGCGATGGCATAAATAACAGCTACGAAACCGAGCTCAATTACGATCCTAGCGATGCCACCAGTACACCAACAGATATGGATGGTGATGGCATACCCGATTTGTTAGATGACGATCTGGATGGAGATGGCGTTCAGAACACCAGCGATGCATTTCCTAATGATGCTAACGAATCGTTAGATCTCGACGGCGATGGGATTGGTGATAATTCAGATACTGATAAAGATGGTGATGGTATAAGTAATGAATTTGAAGACCAATTGGGATTTAATCCAAACGATGCAAGCAATACTCCCGCAGATTTAGATACAGACGGTATTCCAGACACTCTTGATGAAGATATTGACGGTGATGGTGTCCTCAATGCAGCCGACGTATTCCCAACTGACAGCACCGAATGGTCTGATTTGGACAGCGATGGCACTGGAGATAATACTGACACCGATCGTGATGGTGATGGAATTTCAAATGACAACGAAACACAATTGGGATTTAACCCAAATGATGCCACCAGTGTTCCCGCGGACTTAGACGCAGATTCAATCCCAGATCAATTAGATGACGACATCGATGGTGATAACGTTCTCAACGTTTCCGATAGTTTTCCTAATGATGGCACAGAATGGGGCGACTTAGATGGTGATGGAACTGGCGACAACAGCGATCTAGACATTGATGGCGATGGATATAACAATGATATTGATGTGTTTGCATTCGATTCAACCGAATGGATAGATCTGGATGCTGACGGACTAGGTGATAATTCTGATCCTGATCTCGATGGCGATGGCGTACTAAATGAGAGTGACGCGTTTCCTAGCGATCCAACGCAAGCCACTGATACTGACAACGACGGAATTGGTGATGGCATTGATCAATGCATTAATACGCTAAATGGTGATAGTGTTGATTCAAACGGTTGTTCTGATGCCCAGCTAGATACTGATGCGGATGGTATATCTAACTCAGTTGATCAATGTCCTAATTCTTTAATCGATGAAATAGTTGATGAATTTGGTTGCGTAATTTTGGATGAAGATACCGACGGGGTTATTGATGTTGACGACAACTGCCCAGCAACTGCAACCGGTGAATCAGTTGATGCAGCAGGATGTTCCCAAACACAGCTCGACGCTGATAACGATGGTGTGAATGACGCAATTGATTCATGCCCTGCAACACCAATTTCAGAGAATATTGATATCAATGGCTGTTCCATTTCACAGATAGATACAGATGCTGATGGTATAAATGACTTACTTGATCAGTGTCCGTTAACAGGCGTTGGTGAAGCGGTAAATAGCCAAGGTTGTTCCGCAGCTCAAACTGATACAGATTCTGATGGAATTTTTGACAATGTCGATCAATGCCCACTTACACCAACTAACGAAAGTCCAGATGGTCTTGGTTGTTCTTTTTCACAAGTTGATACAGATGGAGACGGTGTACCAAATGTAATTGATATATGTGTTGCAACGCCAACTGGAGAAATTGTAGATACTGAGGGATGTTCTGCTTCACAGAAAGATAGTGATTCAGACGGTGTGTCAGATGCAGTTGATCAGTGCGCCACAACACCTAACGGTAAAGAAGTTGATGCTCAAGGTTGTGCAGATTCAGAACGAGACAGTGATGGTGACGGCGTAGTGGATCTATCAGATCCCTATCCATTGGACCCAAACCTATCAACATTGCCGAGTATTAAAATCACCAATCCACAAACATTAACTACAGTTGGTAGCACCCCAATATTAGTTGAGGGCACAATTGACAGTTCCTTTACTTCGCTAATTATAAATGGCCAACCTGTTACTGCAGTAAATGGGTTATTTAGTGCGAATGTGGCTTTGGAAGAAGGTCACAATACCATTACCGCACGAACTACCCAGGAAACAGGTATAGAATCAACAGCAACTGTTTCTGTTTCGTTTGACAAAACACCACCCTATGTAACCATAGATTCACACACTGATGGGCAAATTATTCACAATGATGTAATTGCGGTTAGTGGGCTGGTAAATGATATTGTTCGTGGGACCATAGAAGAAGAACAAGCAAATGTAAGTGTTAACGGAATACCAGCTGTTATAGCCAACCGAAGTTACATGGTCGATTCAGTCGCCCTCATAGAGGGTGAAAACACACTAACAATAACAGCTTCAGATCAAGTGGGAAATACCAGCGAAAAAACACTTACTATCGTTTATGATCCACCAGCAGGGAAAAAATTAGAAGTTATTGATGGCCAAAACCAAAGTGCCATTATTAATAACATTTTGACCAATCATCTTTCAGTAAGAGTTGTTGAGGCAGATGGGTCTGTTGTTGAAGGTGAAAAAGTTGTTTTTCGTGTAGCCCAAGGGTCTGGTTATCTCGATGCAGATTTAGAAACCGCATCGCGTGCGATTGTTGTAACATCTGATGTTAATGGTGAAGCCTCAACAAGTTTTCAATTAGGACAACGTGTTGGTACAGGAAATCAGAAGGTCCAGGTTAGCGTTGCAGGAATTAAAAACACTATAATTTTTTATGCATCGGCAACCGGACAACCCGCAGACAAACTGAGTGTTAACTCCGGCAACTATCAGCGTACAGGCATCTATCAGCCATTACCTGCTCCATTTGTTGTTGTCGCAACAGATAGTGGTTCAAACGTTGTTGAAGGCACTCAAGTTGAGTTTACGGTTAGGCAAGGTGGTGGCCATTTTGAAAACGGTAATGGCTCAATAGTAAAAACAACAGATGTCGATGGCCGCGCTTCAGCGAACTTTACTGCAGGCGGATTAAAGGGATTGGAACAACAAGTTGTCATCGCCAGAATTTTGGATAATGACAGTGGCTCAGAAAAACTAGCTGGGTTTACTATCTCAGCATTCGAAACAGCAGATGCCAGTCTGACCAAAATCACCGGTGTTGTTTTAGATAACCAAGATACACCCATTCCAGGTGTAACCATTCGAGCGGATGGTACTACCCGTCAGGGAATAAGCGATTCCAAAGGTCGATTTATCATAAGTAACGCACCCGTTGGACCAGTGCACCTAATTGCCGATGGCTCCACTGCTACGGTTGAAGGTGAGTACCCCTCTCTTAGCTACAACATTGTAACCGTCTCAGGCGCTGAAAACCCGTTGGCAACACCCATTTATTTGGTGAAACTAAATACTGAAACAGCCAAGTGGGCTGGTGAGGAAGATGTGGTAATCACTGTACCAAATGTACCGGGATTCAAGTTAGAAGTGGCAGCAGGATCAGTGACATTTCCCGATGGCGCCAAACAAGGTTTAATCTCTGCTACATCAGTTAACACAAATCGTTTGCCGATGGTTCCTCCCAACGGTATGTTTCCGAGGTTTATTGTAACTATTCAACCCACTGGAGCAAAATTTGATCCTCCAGCACGATTGACGCTACCAAACATTGACGCCATTCCGCCCGGCGCCCAAGTAGAAATGTTTTCGTTTGATCACGATTTGGAAGAATTCGTTGCCATTGGGTTAGGTAGTATTAGTGATGATGGTAGTGAGATGCAATCCAACATTGGTGTCGGTGTAATCAAAGCAGGTTGGCATTGTGGCGCACAGCCAGCTGGAACTGCAACTGCTGGCACGAATCCTGGGGAAGAGGGGCCGCCTGAGCCAGAAGTAGGTCCACCCGAGCCGGAAACGGATCCACCAGAACCTGATTTTCTGATTGGAGGTATATTAGGCGGAGAAACTTCTGGCGCTACCTATAGTGATCAAGGTGATAGTGTTTCAGCAGATAGTGACCTGACAACAAATGCAGGTGATGAAACAAGTCAAACGCCCACAGATGCTGACACGATGGCTGACCCCATCATTGCCGCCACAGGAGAGCTAACCTTTACTGAAGTGGATTTAGTCATTCCCGGTCGTGGTTTTGACTTTCGTATGACTAGAACATATCGCAGTCAACACAATGTAAATGGAATTTTAGGCCACAATTGGGAATTTACCTACTCAGAACGATTGCGCCTACCTGAAATTGGTTCTAGCTTTACCGATATCATTCGTGTTTCCAATAGCGGGCGCCTGGATAAATACCTATCTAACCCAGATGGCACTTATACGTCACCTGATGGATTTTATGATGAACTATTCAAGAATCCAGATAATTCTTACACCATTAGAAATCGACACGGGTTTAAAACGAATTTTGATGTTAATGGCAAGCTGGCAAGTCGAGTAGACCGAAATGGCAATACTATGTCGTTTAACTATAATTCTCTGGACCAGCTAGAAACCGTGGTTGATACCCTGGGTAGATCTATTCAATTTTTCTATCGCGAAACCAGTAAACGACTGGATCACATTGAAGATTTTTCTGGCCGAAAAGTGTTATACCGTTATGATGACAACGGCGACTTAATTGCGGTTTATTCTCCGGCAGTGACTGCAACGTCAATAGATAATGACTACCCGTTTGGCAAAGTTAAGCGCTATACCTATAGTTCAGGATTCGATGCAAGCGTAGAACCAAAAATGGCGTTCATGAACCATAATCTATTAACGGCTATAGATGCGAAAGGCCAAACCTATTTAGTCAACACCTATAATGAAGATGTTAATAGTTATGAGTTTGATCGAATCACCACTCAACAATTTGGTGATGTGGGCGAAGAATTTCACTTCGAATACACCGAATTGAATATTGGAGACAATAGCGGTAGCCCGAATGTTGCGCGAAATCAAACAATAGAGATAGATCGAAATGGAAATCGTAGAACGCTCGTCCACAACATCTACGGTAATTTATTGGAAAAACATGTCGAAACAAATCGAAATATTAACGCCGACGATCAAGATGAATATGTGACCTATCATACTTACAATACTGATGGACAACGATTAAGTACCATCTTTCCTGAAGTTAATGGCGTTGTATACCGATTCGATGATGATAACCCAGATCGCTTACAACAAGGTAATCTGCTTGAAATAGAAACCTTCGCTGGTCCACTGGGTGGCGATCAAGGCTCCCATTTAGTAACGATGAGCTATGAACCCATCTACAACAAAATAAAATCACAAACAGATGCACGAGGAAATGACGAGTCATACACTCCTCAAAACGGCGGCGTCAATTCACCAGATCGATACACAATCCATTATACATTTGACTACGAGATGGGTGATAACCTGATATTCCTGGCTTCCGAAATGCGTCGAACAGAGGAAGAAATTCAAGCACTGCTCGATGCCGCAGACATAACAATTGGTGGCGGCGCTCCTAGCGCATATGCAGGAAACACAATAAAAGAACAAAAACCTTCTGTCACACGGCCCAATAGCTCATCGCAAACGATTCAAATGGATTACACATACAATTCATTTGGCCAAATTGTTAGCAAAACTGATCCAGAGGGTAACGTTACTTCGTTCGAATACTATCCTGAGAATGATCCTGACAATGATGGCGAACTAACTGTTTCATCAAGAAGCCTAAATACAATTAGTGGTGGTTACAGAAAAAGTGTAACCAAAGATAGTGGTCTAAGCCCTAGACGAAGCACCGGAGTCGAGACTGTACAGGCTAAAAAAATATATCAATATGACACAGTAGGTAACGTAATCGCTGAAACAGATGGACTTGGTCGCACAACAAACTTTGAAGTTAACCAGCTAAATCAAGTTGTAATGAAGACTGACCCTGCGCCTTTGTCTTACATTACCAAATATTTTCGCGATGCAAACAATAATGTGGTTCGCATTGAAAAACAAAATGCCGATGCGAATGGGCCTGATCAACCGGCTTACTTAGCAACGGGATTCTGGTTTGATACACTGAATAAATCCATAGAAAAATCCGAACAAGTATCAAACTCAGTTTTTCTCAATACAAAATTCACATACGATGCAAATCGGAATTTAACGCGAATTGAATTGCCCGAGGGCAACGCAATCACGCGAACCTATGACGAACGAAATCTCGTACATCAACTTACCAAAGGCGCGGGTAGTACAGAATCTAGCACCAAACAATTAACTTACAATGGCAATAAAAAACTCATTAGCGAATCTAAAGGATTAGATAGCGCTGGCGCCGGCCACCCTGGTAAAACAATCATGAGGTATGATGGCTTCAATCGCCTGACAACGAGAACAGATGTAGTAGGTAACAACATCAATTACAGTTATGATCCCATTGGCAATCGTATTCGAGAGCAACATTATGGTCCACTCGGTGGCGAAGCCCCGTTGGACAATCTAGCGACAAATAATGTTTTACTTGCCGATATCGAAATGGCGTTTGATGAAGCCAGTCGAAAAATCGAACGCAACGATCACTTGTTTGTAGAAGCAGGTTCAGAAACAATCGTTGTTGATGGCCCAGCATCACCAAATGATGGCAAAGTTACCACGCGATATTTCTACGATAGATCCAGCCGTTTAGTAAAAACTGTGGATGATAATAATAACGCCACGCTCACAGACTACGATGGATTAAACCGCGCCATTCGTCAAACCGATGCACTCAATAACGCAGTAGAATACGAATACGACGTACAAAATAATTTATTGAACGTGACTACAATTGATCGCAGAACAGATCAGTCTGAACCCGTAGAATCGTATTCAACGGTAATGACATATGATGCACTCGATAGAAGAATAACCATTACGGATAATCTACAGAATCTAACGACATTTGGTTACGACAGTAGAAATAATATCATTAGCAAAACCGATCCACTAGGTAACGTCAATGAAGTCATATACGACGGACTAAATCGAGTCGTTGAAGAAAGACAAACCCTACGTGCGGGTGGCACCGGCGAAGGAGCTGTAGATACCAGAAATCCGTATAACGAAGACGGTATCATTCAAAAAACTTTACAATGGAACGGTAACTCTAAACTTGTATCGGTAACCGATGATAACGGCAATATCACAAGTTATGCTTACGATGCCCTCGATAGACGAATACTTGAAACCTATGCTGACGGCACAACAAAACGATACGAATATGACCTGGATAACAACGTAACGAAGTTTTACGACCATATGAACTCGTCGATAACACTCAGCTATGATGGTATTAATCGAGTAACTACCAAAACAATTAACCGTTCTAGCGATGTTGGTGGAACAACCGAGCAAGCATTTGAATACGACGGTTTATCTCGACGAACCAAGGCAACTGACAATAATGACCCAAGTATCGACACTGATGATAGCACCCTGGCATTTAGCTATGATTCCTTGAGTAGAATGCTTTCGGAAACACAAAATGGATTTGTGGTCTCCAACCAATATGACGGTGTAGGAAATCGCACAGATTTATCCAGCGACTTAACGGGAACTATTACATACGCCTTTGATGCTATTAATCGGATTAAACAGATAGATGATACAAAAAATGCTAATTACATTGCGGAGTATGACTACATCGGTCGCAACCGTGTTCTCGAACGTCGTTACGGGAACGGTACTCAATTAACCTATAAAAATGATGCTGGTGATATCGTTGGTTATGACGGTGTCAAACGTGTTCTACAACAACGTCATGAGAAATTTGATAACGCTTTACTCTCTGAATTTACCTATGCCTATGACAAAGCGGGTAACCGTCGTTTCGAAACGGATAGTATTGCAAATTCGGCAGATGTTTATGAATACGATTCTGCTTATCGTTTAACGCGGACTTCTTATCATGTATCAACGGCTCAATCTGACAACATTACCAACAATAGTTCACCTCAAAGTAATATCACATTAACTCAGGGCGAAAAAAATGTTTCGTATTTAATCGATGGTGTGGGTAACTGGACCAATAAACAAATAAACTCAACCGCCCAAAGTTCAGCAACAAGTTACACAGTAAATAACATGAATGAGTATGAAGCCGTTGCTTCATATCAAAAAATTACTCACACAGCCAACGGCAATATGAGTGCAAATGGGAATTCATCTTATCAATACGATGCGCTTAATCGACAGTTGAATGTCACCAAAAATTCCAGCAATTTAGTGGCGAGTTACAAATACGACGCATTAGGTCGACGAATAAGCAAGGAAATCGATGGAGTCGTTACCACTTATTACTACGATCGAAATCGAGTCATTTCTGAGTCGAAGGCATGGAAATTAGCCAATGGTAACCTGACGTCTTCACACCAAGAGTACGTCTATGGAAATCGAATTGACGAAGTGATTCAATTGTCTCGTGGTGGAGCACAGTATTATTATCATGAAAACTCCATCGGTTCCATTAGTGCTTTAAGTGATAGTGGCGGTAATGTGGTAGAACGCTATCACTACAATGCTTATGGTGAAACGACAATACTTTCCGAAGATGGTACCGCAGAGTTTAATGAAAGTACGGTTGGCAATCCCTATATGTTTACGGGCCGACGATTTGACGGTGAAACGGGTAATTACTATTACCGGGCAAGGATGTATGATCCCCGGATTGGACGATTTATGCAGCGTGATCCGTTGGGGTATAAAGATGGGATGGGGATGTATACTTATGTTCAAAATAATCCGACTAATTGGATTGATCCATATGGATTGGAAACGCAAAAACAACAAAATGGTCCATGCGATGGTTATTGTCACCAAACTCCAGATGAACTGAGTAAGTTTGATTCTCATTCAGGAGTTGAAAAAGATTTAAATCCGGTAAATCAATTAAATGATTACCTTACTACACCTTCAGAGGAGTATGGGTTTTCAAATTCGGAATGGAGCCAAACTGAATGTATGGGAATGTGCCATGGATTTGATCCGAGTCAGGGGAGAAATCTAACACCACTAGAAGCAATCACGGCAGATATCATAATTGACACGTCTGGCGCTGGCCTGTCTGTCTTAGCTATTAAGCAACTCAATAAAATTATTAATCAAGCCGATAATTTCAAGTATCATTATACAAGAGATCCTGAGAGCTATTTTGAAAATGGACTTCGGGCAGATACATCAGTAACAGACAAATTGTACGATACCCCTTTTGTTGCTGGTGAGGAATTGGGAATACCCACCCCAACGAGTGTTATTCCAATTATAGACAATGGCCAATTTAGACCAAATTCTCCTCCAGTTGTCGAGGGTGGTAAATACTTAGGTGGTGGAACAGATTTTATAAATAAGGACCGTGTGCCGGCTTCAGATTTACTTCCTGCTCGGCCAATTGGAGGTAACCCATGAAAGAAAGAGAAATGATTGATCTAGCTCAGCATCTAGAAAGTTTAAAACCAACGTTCGAAATATTTTGTATGGCCTTCGGCTATCAGTTTGCAAATCCTAAGTCAATTGGACGATATCCACGAATTAGAATTAAAAAAGATGGAAAAGTTGGTGTGTGGATCGACTTGATGATGGAATTGGATGAAAATGGAAATCGATTTACATCATTTTATAATGAAATTCCATATGAACTATACGCTGGGGCAT
>Ga0316207_10001158_pt1 | contig 34483 bp, 52 predicted proteins | sample 6weekpyrite_MG_FD_204943 | JGI IMG/M metagenome (GOLD analysis project Ga0316207, IMG submission 204943) | Microbial mat bacterial communities from mineral coupon in-situ incubated in ocean water Damariscotta River, Maine, United States -... | ecosystem: Environmental > Aquatic > Marine >... | reverse complement strand
GCTGACTTTGTAAACATTAAAGCTCTTATCAATGGTGACATTGATGCTTTTTATGGCTTTAAGTTTGTATGGATTGATAATCGTGATGAAGAAGGCGGTATGCCGCTTGCTACTAATACACGTGAAAACTACGCTTTCCATAAAAGTGCTATTGGTTTAGCTATCGGTAACGAAGTTAATACTGATGTTGATTGGATCCCTACTAAGGATTCTTGGTTGACTAAAGGTAAAATGCGTGCCGGTGCGATTGCTCGTAACACAAACGGCTTGGTTCTTGTAAATACTTACGAAGCGTAGTAATACGCTTCTGAGTGTTTGAAGTAAATTTAAACAAAATAAAAAAGGAAAATTGTTATGGCTTTTAATCGTGATAATTTCGCAAAGATGAGTGCTCATGAAAATAGTAATGTTCCACGCATGTTTGGTTATGCTACTGTTGATCTGGCTGCTGATGTTGATACAGCTGGTTACTTCAATGATGTATCAGACCAAGTTGGTGTAGGTGACCTTATCTATGCTCATATTGATACTGATGGTACACCTGCTTACATGTTGTACCCTGTTGTATCTAACTCTGGTGGTGTTGTTGACGTATCTGATGGTACTGCAATTACTGCAACTGACACTGACTAACGAAAATGGGGGAGGTTTTCCTCCCTTATTTTTTTAAAAAAGGTTTATACAAATGGCTTCAAAAGTTGAAATGTGTAATACGGGTCTGATACTTGTTGGTGCAGATCCTATTAATGCTATTACTGACAGTACAAGAGAAGGTAAGGTTTGTGCTGCTGTGTATGACCGTACAAGAAATACATTGCTTGCTGAGCACCCGTGGCGGTTTGCACATAATCAAGTTGCTCTTGCGAGGCTTGTTGATACACCTGAATTTGATAGTGAATATAAATATGCATTCCAGCTGCCACCTGGTTTTGGTCGTGTCACTAAAATAGAAAACGGCATACCTTTTGATATTCTTGGTGATAAGCTTCTTTGTAATGCGACTTCTGTTTCTATAGAATATTCTTTTGTGCCTGATGAGACTAAATTCCCTGAATGGTTTGCTAGGTTTTTGGAGTTGAGACTTGCTAGGTTGTTTACCATTGGCTTGACTGATGATGAGGCTAAAGAAAGTAAGATTGAAAAACAGGAGAGGGAAGCTGGTGTTCAGGCTAGAAATATAAATAGCCAGAGTGTTATTAATAAGTCTGTTGATAGTGCTACATTGGTTGATGTGAGGATGTAGATGGCTAAGATACGATCAGCACAGACGTCTTTCGTAGCGGGGCAGCTTGACCCTGCTTTAATTGTTCGTACTGACCTTGATACCTTTTTTAAAGGTGGTTCTGCTCTTACAAATATTAATGTTATAACGCAGGGTGGTATAGAGCGTAGGTGGGGTTTGAAGTATATTGTTGGAACACCTGGTAATAACCCTGTTAAAAAGGCTCCGTTTGAGTTTAATAACGAACAAAAGTATTTATTTGTATTTAGTGCTGGTCAGCTTGATGCTTACGCAGATGATGTTCTTGTTGATACTTTAACAACTGCACCTATATCTTCTATTACTGAGGCAATGTTGCCTGATTTGAAGTGGACACAATCTGCTGACACCATGTATTTATTTCACCCAGATTTGCAAACGATAAAAATAACAAGGACAGGTGCTGCAACGTTTACAGCAACTGCAGTTGCTTTTTCTGGTATTCCAACATACGACTATGGATCTGGTGCTGAGCCTGTAATTTCAGCATCTAGAGGTTGGCCTGTTTCCGGTAGTTTTCATCAGGCACGCCTTGTTTTGTGTGGTCTGAAAGGCAGACCGCAAACTACGCTTATGAGCCAGGTTGGTGATTTTGAGAATTTGGCAGAAGGAACAGGTTTGGATGATGAGGGTATAAATATCACCATTAATAGTGGCCAGGCTAACCCTATAAGAAGTTGTTATTCAGGTAGGCATTTCCAGATATTTACTGAGGGTGGTGAGTTTTATATACCTAGTGGATTGGATTCAGCTCCTATTACGCCTACTAATATTACGATTATTAGGCAGACAGGTCACGGTGTTACAAACTTGCAACCTATTTCTGTTGATGGTGCCACACTGTTTTATGACGGTAAGGATCTTAGAGAGTTTGTGTTTAAAGATATAGAGCTTTCGTATGTTGCTGAGAGCCTTTCTATTATGTCTACAAGTATTATAAATAGCTGCGTGTCTATGGCTCTTAGACGTACTGTTGAGAGTAGTAACGCTAATTATGTATATATGGTTAATGCTGACGGAACAGTTGGTGTTTTGAATACGTTGCGTGGTCAGGGTATTACAGCGTGGACTAAATATACAACCCTGGGTGAATTTGAAGATGTTGCTGTTGTTGGTGGAGATGTCTACTTTACTGTTAAGCGTAGTGTTAATGGTGCGGATGTTCGGTATATTGAAAGGTTGGATGAGGCTTATAAAACAGATGCTGCTATTCAACAAACAAGCGGTAGTGCTACAGATAGCTGGAGCGGTCTTTCTCATCTTGAGGGAGAAGAGGTAAAAGCTGTTGGTGATAATTTTATGATGGATAATGTTACTGTTGCATCAGGTGCTGTAACAACATCAAAATCTGTTTCTGATACAGAGTTTGGAATGGACTTTGCGTTCTTTGTTAAAACAATGCCTTTTGATGCTGTTGTAGAAGGTGGTACACTTACAGCAGAGTATAAGAGGAAAGTGTCTGTTAGGCTTAATTTAGAGAATACACGTAATATTCTTGTAGATGGTTTTAGGCCTGCATCTACACCTATAGCTGATGTTTTTTCTGGTGTTCCTTCTTATATTAATGGGTGGCGTAGAGTTAATTTGTCTGGGATAGATCGTGATGCTCAGGTTGAAATTACACAGGACCAGCCGCTAGAGTTTAAAATGTTTGGAATGGTATTGGAGGTTAAGTTTTAATGGGTACATCTGTTGCTGCCGCTTCTTTATTTTCTGCTGGATCTGCAAGTGCTGGAGCGTCTTCTGGTGCTCTTGGTTTTTTGGGTACTATTATTGGTCTTACAGGTGTTGGGTCTACTCTTATGGCTGGGAGAGAGGCTGAATACGCCAATACACTTGAGGCTAGACAACAGGAGCAGGAAGCCCAAAGAGAGAAGCTTGCTGGCGCTCAGCGTGAGACTGCGAGGCTTAGGGCTTTAAGATCTGCTCTTGCTTCACAATCTGCTATTTTTGGATCGCGTGGTATAAGTATTTCTTCTGGTACACCTACTGTTTTAGCTAAAGAAAGCAAGGCTGCTGCTGAACGTGAGCAATTAACAGACGATTTAAATACAAGCTTCAGGGTTGGCCAGTCCTTATCTGGTGCGGCTCAAAGTAAGCAGGCTGGTGCAGCTGCACGTAAGCAGGCTATTGCTAAGGCTGGTCAGTCATTATTAGGATTTGCTAAAGGGTCTGTTGGCCGAGGGGGTGCTTAATGGGTTCTATACCTAGTTTTAAAGAGAATTTGGCTGTAGATGTTAGGGGTAAGGGTATTGTAAGGTCTGTTGGTGCAAGGGCAGAGGCCCAGCTTTTTGAGACTGGCGCTAATATATTTGACAGTGCTGCAAAATATATAAACAAAGCAGCTGATGAGCGTGCTAAGCAGGAAGGCGCTGAGGCTGGATCTGCTGCTGGTAGAGATGAGAATTTTGATGTAACGGCGCTAAGGAATGACAATACAATATATGGTAGATCTTACCGCGCATCTGCTTTGGAGTCTTATAGTGTTGGTGTTAGTTCTGATCTGTCTAAGAATCTTGCTGATATTGAAGCTAGGAATATAGATAACCCTGATGGGTATTTGACAGAGGCGAATGCTCTTCATGATGGTGTTATTGAAGGTGTGCCTTCTGAGCTTGCTCAGCCGCTTTCTGAGATGACCCGTGCTACAATTGATTCAAAATATAGCCAGCTACGTGTTGAAAGGGCTAAGGCGGATACTAAAATTGCAAAAGATCAGTTTAATCTCCATATAGGAGAGTTGAAAGAGACTATATCATCTAAGCTTGCAAGCGGTGATAACGATGGTTTTATTATTGCTTCTGCTCAACTTAAGTCTTTTGTTGATAATACTACTTTTATACCTGATGAAGTTAAGCCTGCATACTTGCAGAATGTTCAGAATGAGGTTCAGGATAATGCAGTGATTGTTATTGCTGCAAACTCAGGAGATCCGACTGCTGTTCTTGAACTTTCTGGTAATTTGAATGCTGCGAATGTTCAGAGTGCGTTTGCTTTAAAAGCTACGATGGAAAACTCACGCATTGCTGGTGAGTCTCGCCGTAAAAAAGCTCTTGAGCAAGAGGCTAGTAATATACAGAACGAACTTTATATTTCTGCTGTAGATGGTGATCTTGACCCTAACCTTCTTAATAAAACACGTAAAGAGCTTATTAATAAATACGGTATGAGTATTGGAGAAGTTGAGTCTTTCACAGATTCTATTAATGATGTTATCTCTGGAAAGGAGATTGTATCAAACGTTGGTGTTGTTGAGGAGCTTGAAGATAAGATCAGAAACGTTGATACTGATTTAGAGGCTTTTTATGACAGAAAGAAACATACACTTTCTCCTGATGACCGTGATGCTTATTCTGATAGGATCTCTGTTTTAAGAAGTAAGGTTATGCAGGACCCGCGCGTAAAATCTTCATTGGACAGATATGTAAATAGTGTTTTCACTGATATTCCTGAGAAGGATTATTCTGACTCTGACCGTGAAACGATTGTTAAATCTAACAGAGAAAATGCTTTGAAGAGATCTTCAGCTGCTAATATGATTAGAAGTAAGCTTGAGGATGGTGTAATATCAATTGAAGAAGTTCCTGTGGAGCTTAACAATTGGATAAACCAGCTTGGCGGTGATAAGAATGTTGTGAGGAGTAAAGTTGAACAGCTCCCTATAAGTATTCAGACGCGCGTTAGAACGCTTGTAAATGCAGGTGTTTCTATACAGAGGTTTGAGGTTAATGAAAAAGGTATCCGTGTTCGTGGTGCTGAGTTTAAGGTAGATAGTATTGATCATGATAATTATGAAATGGTGTTGAGAGAGATGCGTAAAAAGAATAGCCAAACAACTCTTGGCCGCACTCTTCCGTTTGATAAGGATGTTATCAATTCTATTGAGGATATTTTTAGTGGAGGTGTGAATAGATAATGGCACGTGTTGTTGATGCTGATGTGTTACCGGTTGAAGGGCCTGTTGAGGCTCCTGTATCCCCTGTAGATGTACCTGTTGAAGAAGAGGGTGTTTCTGACTTTAGTGAGCTTCAGAGTGTTTCTGGTACTGCTTTTGAGCCTGCACCAAGTGATGAAGAGGATAGTTTTGCCAGGGCTCATATTTCTAACGAGCGTAAGTATAACAGCCACCCTGATTATGAGGAGCCGTTACCAACGCCTGAAGCTGAGAGTGATGCAAGATCTCTTTGGCTTGACATACCACTGCAAACTCTTGGTACGCCGCCACGTGTTTATAATAAGCTTGTGTCAACTGTTTCTGATATAGTTGGCTTTGGTGCTGCAAAGATCTCTGAAAAGATTGCTGAAGAGAGGCTTGAAGCTGGAACGTTAAAAGATGGCCCTAAGCCTGGGGACGTTGTAACACAAGAGCAGATTGATTCTATTGTTGATGGTGCTGGTAAAGAGGCTCTTAACGATGTGCGTACATTCTTTAGGGATTATTTTGAAACAGGGTTTACTGTTCCTGAAGCTGAAAGCACTGTAGCTAGGGGGTATGCTGAGGTTGTTGATTTTATTGTTGAGGCTGCAAGCGGCACAAAAGTTTTAAAAGCCCTTGGTCTTGGTGCTAAAGCTTCCCTTGGTGGTGGTGTTGCAGCAGCTGGTTTTGTTGATGAGCCTGATAATGATACGCTTCTTCAATCTTTAACTGCGAAGTTTCCAAATGAGCTTGAAGCTGTAAAGTTAGTTTTAGATGCTGAAGATCCTGATGACGTTATGATAAAGAGAGGGGTTAAATCTCTTGAAGAGCTTGCTTTGATTATGACTGCTGACAAGGTTGTGCAGGGTATGATTAAAGTTGCTCCTGAAGGGGTTAAACAATTTGCTGACAAGTTGCCAGAAATGGCAGGCCTTGCTCTTGCTACAACTGTAAAAGCTGCTAAAGGTTTGAGTGGTAAAGAGGTTGGTGAAGCTTCACGTATTGCTGTTCGTGAGGCTGGTGAAAAGCATGTTCAAATAAGGCTGAATATAGATAACCTTGATGTTGATAAACCTATTGAAGCCCAGCTTAGCGATATTGTTCGCATTGATGTTGATGGGAGACAAGGTATGCCAGATGAGGCTACTTTGTTAGGTTTGGTTGATGATATGAGTAAGCAGATAACAGAGGCTATGAGAGGGCTTCCTAAGCGCATTGCTTCTGAAAAAGGGATTTCTGTTAAAGAGGCTAAAGCTCTTTTGCCTAAAGAGCTTGTTTCTATAGGTGATGAGGCTGCAAAGGTGCAAGCTGCTAATATTTTGGTTGAATCTCAGATACAAAAATCTTTCAGTAGTATGAAGGCTTATACAAGTGTTAGAGGGAGTAGTGATGAGGCTTTGGTGCAAGACCTTGCCAAGAAAGCTACAAACGACTTTAACGACCTTGTTAATGTTGCTTTGCCTTATTGGCAAACACAGGCAAGTGCTGCTGGTAAAGCTCTTCAAAAGACAACTGAACTTTCACCTGCTGCTAGAACGATACTGAGTGAGCGAGACAAGTTGTTGTTTGATGCAGGAAGAAAAGAGCTTTCTGCCTTGAAAGGTGATGAGGCTGGTTACAGGTTGATGGTTGAGAAAATGAACGAGTCAATTGACTTGGTTACAACGTTTTCTGCAGATCCTAATGTTTTGATGAAGCATTTGACTAAGGCGCTTCAGAAGGTTGGAGATAAAAAAACGACACCTGTAAAACTTTACCAGGCATTTGAGAGTAGCTACATTAACGGTATTCTTTCTTCCCCTATTACGCAGGGTGTTAACCTCATGAGTGCTGAGCTTATGTATGCTACAAGGCTTTTTGATAAAACGTTGCAAGCTACTCCTGGTATAAGAAAAGCTGGTGACCCAACTTATACAAGCGTTGCCATTGAATTTGGAGAGGTATTAAGAAGTCATGTTGATGCCGCTTTTCTTGGTTCTAATGCTATTGTTGCTGCAGGTAAAGTCGCGGCTCAACGACCTCAGATAGGTGGTATAAAAAGTGCGTTTAATACTGAGTTTAAGAAGGGTCAAACTGTTCTTGAAGATGTTGGCGTTTTACGTAAGGGTACCGGAACTGAAACTCCTGGTTTAACAAAGACAGAATCACGTGGGATTATGGAGCTTGATAAGCTTGATAATGTTAGTAGAAGTGCTTTTTCAGCGAAGGCTTTTGATGCTGAAGGTACTGTTGGATCTGCAATAGACTTTTTAGGATTTACTGCAGGTAGTGGTTTTGCCAGGGAAACAATGCGCGCTACGGATAATATGGCTAAAGCAATTTCTGTTCGTAAAGAGATGCGTGGACATACATATAACGCTATATACGTTGATGATGTTCTTGGTTTGGATGCTATGGTTAAGTCTGGGAAGAATATTGATTTCAATGCTGCTCAGAAGCGTATAGAGGAATTGATTCTTAACGGCGGTGAAGAGGTTAACTTTGTAAGCAAGATCCAGGAATTGGGCTTTAGTAAAACAGCCTCACAGCAACTTGCTGGTAAGGCTGAGATTGTGCGTAAGCAGGCTGTTGATAAGGCTTTAGAGGATGCTCTTGCTGTTACATTCCAAAAACGTTTAGGCGGTACGCTTAAGTCAACCCAAAACTTGCTGCAAAATCAAATACCAGGCGGTAAATTTATTGTTCCGTTCTTTACGACTCCTGTAAATATTTTTAGCGAGATGATGTACAGAACGCCTGTAATCACATTTGGTGCTGAGAATGTTGCAGGGCTGCCTATATCACCAAGATTCTACAAAGACTTCTCAAAAGGCGGTGCATCTCGCCGTGATGCTGTTTCAAGGGCTGTTACGGGTAATGCCATATTTGTGATGGGTATGAAGATGTATGATGAAGGAAAAATTGTTCCTCATAGTGATGGTAGCAAGGCTTCTAAAGATCTTGAAAAATCTTTAGGTCTTACTGATATGGCTATTGTGGATGATGATGAGAGTATTGATATTACAAAACTTGCACCTATGGTTGTTCCTTTAATGGCTGGTGCTAATATGCGCCACGCAATGGGTAAAGAAGGTTTTAACAGGGCGATGGGTGAGGAGCAAACAAGCCAGTTCAAGCTTACTTGGGATACATACTCCACATTCCTTTCTGACTATATGTTGGATCTTCCTCTTATGTCTGGACCTAAGGGTGTTGTTGAGACTGTTACATCTATTCAAAGAGATCCTGAATCTGGTGGTGAGCGATTGGTTGAAGGTGCGTCAAGGTTTGCTGGTGCTGCGACACCGGCATCATCTATGATGCGTTTTTTGAGTAGACAGGATGATAAGTATTTGCGGGATATGAGTACATTTAATGCTCAGATAAAAACACTGTATTTCCAGAATGATGATGTTCCTGCTATTTATAATGCTTTGGGTGAGCCTGTAGAAAAATCTACTGAATTTTGGAATGGTATGCCATTGAACGTCAACAAAATAAAACAAGATGAAATTGTTGGTGAGATGTTAAATACTGGATTTGCTCCTGAGAGATTTAATAATACTGTTAATATTGACGGTATAAAACTCGAGTTAAAAGGTGAGCATCTTGTTGCACTTAACGATATATGGCGTGATGAAATAGGTATACGTGATAGGCTTTCTAATACTATAGGTACAAAATCTTACTCTCTCATAAACGAGGTTTCTCAGAGAGGGTTGGCTCTTAGCTCTACTTGGCGTGCTGCTAAGAAGGAGGCTATTGAAGAGCTTGTTGTACGTTACCCTGAGCTTGAGGCTCAGCTTCTGCAGAAGATTGATTTAAGGGATCTTCAAGATATTCAGGTGAATAATGATTTTAGAAGTGGTATTGTTAAGGACATTGTTGGGAAAAGCAAAAAACCAAAATTGTCTGGAATTGGTAATATTGAAAAAGGAGAATAGTGATGGCTACATTAGAAGTTCAGGATAATACGCCTCGCGTACAATACACGGCTACGGCAGGGCAAACTATTTTCCCTTACCCTTTCATTATTTTTGATACAGGTGATTTGAAGGTTTATCAGAATGATACTTTGCTTACTGAAATTACGCATTATTCAAATGATACAATTAATGATAATAATGGCGGTAACACAACGCTTGTGTCTGGTGCAACCCTAGGTGATATTATTACTATTGAACGTGATATTCCTATTGAGCGTTTAACTGATTACCAGCAAGGTGGTGACTTTGATCCTAATGACTGGAATGTTGAACTTAGAAAATTAGTAGCTACAATGCAGCAGCTTGAGCGTGATATTGCTCGCAAGTTCGGATTCTCTGTAACTTCTGTTTTTGCTAATGCTACATTCCCTGATGGTGAGGCAAGCAGGGTTATTCAATGGGATGCAGCTGGTACAGATTTAGAGAACGGGCCAACATCAACAGAGATAACAAATGCTGAAGCAAACGCTGTATCTGCAGCATCTGATGCCACGGCAGCTGCTGCTTCTGCTGCTGCTGCTGCATCAAGCGCTTCATCAATAAACCTTCCTGCGCTTGTTGCTACAGACACTGGTAGGCTTCTGGTTGTTGATGCGGCCGGTACAGGCCATGAACTTTTTTCAGCTGGAACAGCTTTGCAGAAGCTTGTGAGTGGAGGTGTTGATGCACTCCCTAGTTGGGTTGCTGATGGTATTTTTTCTGATTCTATTTTTAGGATTCAGGATAATGCAGATGCTACAAAGCAGCTTGATTTTGAGGTTAGTGCCATTACAACTGGTACAAAACGTACAGTTACAATGCCAGATGCAAACGTTGATCTTACAAGTGTAAGGCAGGCAACAGCACTATTAACAGGTTATGTTGAGCTTTTAACTGATGCTGAGTTTGAAACTGGTACAGATACAACAAGAGCGGCTACAGCAGCTGCTATTAAAAATGGTTTAGGTTTTACTAAAAGGTTTGAGTCTAGCGGTAACACAATCACAACAGTTTCTAGTGTTGTGCTGGCTCATGGGCTTGGAGTTGAGCCTATATTCCACCAGGTTTATCTAGAATGTACAACTGCTGAACATGGTTGGAGTATAGGTGATAAAGTGTTTATTGGTACTGAAGCTACTCAGTCAACGTCTGCTGGTTCAGAAGGTGTGCTTGTTAGTTTTGATGCTACGAATTTAGTATTGAGGTATGGTGGTATCTCTGGGTCTGTATTTTACATACAAAACAAAACAACCTTTGCAAGGGTTGCGTTAACAAACGGTAATTGGAGGGTAGGTGTGGTAGCATGGGCTTAAAACAAAAGAAAGCGAAGGCTAAAAAAACAGTTAAAATGTTGCATTATGTTGATGCTGATGGAAGCTATTTAGGTTGTTTCAGTGATGGTAATAAATTAATACCTTCTGGTGCTATTGAAGTAAGTGCATCACCTGAAGATGGTAGACAGAAATGGAACGGTTCAAAATGGTCTCAGCTTGATATGGCTGTTTTGAATGTTGAGAAGAGAGTTTCTGAATATCCATCAATAGGTGATCAGCTTGATGCGATATGGAAAGAGTTGAATCGCCAACGCTTGGGTGGTGCTAATCTTGTTGCTGACGCTGATTCAATGCTTGGTAAGATCCTTGCGGTTAAGAAGAAGTACCCTAAAAAATGAAGCGTTTTATGAATATGGATCACTGCTCATTTTTCCCTGACAGAGTTCTTGGGATATATTTTGATGAGCCGTGTTATCATCATGATGTAAGGTACAGGGATAAAACAAAAAGTAGATGGACTTCAGATCTTGAATTATTTAATGATGCAAGGAAGCGTGCTGATGGTATGGAGCGGTGGCGTGTAGCAGCTGCTCATGTTATTGCGTTTGGTATGTGGGTTGGGGTGCGTTCATTTGGTTGGTATTGGTATAATAAAGAAGGAAAAGAATAATGGTTAAGCACCACGCACTTGAAGTTGCAAAGCATACTGTTGATGCTGCTGCTGTTGGTATTACTGTTGGTACATTGGCTCAGATATTACCTGCCATAGCCGCTTTATTTACAATATTCTGGACCGGTATTAGAATATGGGAAACAAAAACAATGCAGTCAATTTTTGGTAAGAAAAAATCTAAGGCTAAAAAGAAATGAAGTATAGAAAAAAACCTGTTGTTGTAGACGTTGCTGATGTTTCTGATCTTATACAGTCTGCTATTGAGAAGTGGAGCGACCTACCTGAATGGGTTGTTTCTGCTTATGAGGAAGGGGATATTACGTTTTGTCATGGGAGGCTGCACGTTAATACCCTTGAAGGTACAATGGTAGCGTTACCAGGTGATAAGCTTATTAAAGGTGTTCTTGGTGAGATATACCCATGTAAGCAGAAGGCTTTTGATGAGACTTATGAGGAGGTTTCTGATGCTTGATGTTCATTTGAATTATTTTGAGCCTGGTGAGTTTGGTAAGTGGTGGCCTTTAATGTGTCGCGATTTACTTTCTTGTGCTGATAGGTTCAGGTTTTTGTGGGGCGCACCAGTCAGGATAAGCCCTCATCCTGATGCTCTTGGTAGGGAGTTGCCCGCAAGCAAAAAGACGCTCCACAATGTTAAGAAGTGGAAGAAGGTTAGGGCTATGGACTTCTTCCCTGAAGGGATGGATACACCTGCTGATATGAAGCGTGCTTTTGAATGTGCGAAGATGGCTGGGTTTTCTGGTATTGGTCTTTATACTGATACAAAAATAAACGGTAAGGTTAAATTTATGATGCATGGTGACAATCGCCCGGATAGGACAAACTTTGATCCTGCTACATGGTCTAGGGTTAACGGTAAATATCTTGCTATAGAGGAGGTTTTTTAATGAGTTGGGATAGTATTAAAAATCTTGTTTCAGGTGTGGCACCTGTTCTTGGTACGTTGGTTGGCGGCCCTGCAGGTGCTGCTGCTGCCACCATTCTTTCAAGTGTTCTTGGCACTGGTAAGAGTCCTGCAGATATTGCGCTGGCGATTAGTGATCCTGAGATGTTGGAGAAGATCCGTGTGTATGAGCTGCAGCATATTGAAAAGTTGCAGGCCCTTCAGATCGAAGCTGAAGGTATTGCTATGAAGGACCGTGATTCTGCAAGGAGAATGCAAATGCAGACCATGAGCCGTACACCTGCGGTATTATCAACTGTTGTTGTCATTGGCTTCTTCAGTGTTCTGTACGTTATTGCTATTCATGGTGGTGATATATCAGAGACTACCAGGGAACCGCTTCTGGTGCTTCTTGGGGCGCTTACAGCTGCTTTTGGGCAGGTGTTTAACTTCTTCTTTGGATCTAGTGCTGGATCTAAAGAGAAGACCGCTGCGTTGGCTGGTAAATAACAAAGGGGCCTAAGCCCCTTTGTTTCTCTTGATGAGTTTTTTTAGATGTCGTTTGTATGATTTTAGTATAAGCATCTCGCTCTGCATAATATCTTGCGCTTCAAGTGCTGCTGCTAGTTTTATTTTAAGCTCTGTTTTTTTTCTGTACACCAGGTTAACGCTCCTAATTATAGGTCGCCTCACATCTGTTTGTATCATGGTTGTTATTTCAGTTTTAGGTTCGCCAGTTTTTATATTGAACATGGTTGTTTGACCAGTTATTTTTTTTGTAGATCTAATTTCCATATCGCTCCTTATGTATTACAAAAAACTTTGCCATTATCATTTCAAAGAAGCATTTCCTACACATGGATGAGTTGTGCCTGTGCAGCATATCTTCTTTTTTTTCTATTGTTTTACATAGGAAGCACTGCTCAAGGCCTCTTGCTCCATTTTTGAATAGCTTTTCTTTTGCTTCTTTTATTGTAGCAAAGTCTAGTATCTTACCTTCCATAGTTTCTCCTTGTGTTTGTTGGTGAAGTTAATATGCTCTTTAAAAAAAATTAAGTCAACAATAAAAAGTTCTTTACAAGTACCTTTTAAGATGTAAGTATTGCGATGAATTAAAAATGCTGAGGATGAACAATGGTAATAAATAAAAGTGAATATGATATTGAGCGCACCATGGATAATATGAAGAAGCTGCGCCTTGGAGCTGGTATGAGGCAGGTAGATGTTGCTCAGGCTATGGGGGTACCAAGAACATATGTAAGTAAATGGGAGAGCGGTACAAGGCCAAGCTTTAACCATTTGGTAATGTTGTACAGGATCCTTCATGGGCTTCCTGTAGCGGATGGAGGTGAGTGATGGGTGAAGAACACAGGATATTAGCGAGACAAGGAATTTTACTTAAACAAAACGCAATTCTCAAGCAGCAGAATGCGGAGTTGGTGGAGGCTTTGGAAGAATGTCTGTTGGAATACAAAGCGGCTCTTAGCAGTGCAAAAATATTACGTGGTATTGATTTCGCTAATTCTGAAAACCCTACAGTTGTGAAGCATGATGTAAGGATAAACGCACTGGAGTATAAAATTGCAAAATACGAAAAACTACTCCAAAAACACAAAGCGAAAGGCGAATGATTATGGAAATAGTAAAACAAAGACCGCCAAACTTCTCTGAAATTGCAAAGGTTTTTAAAGGTGCTTGGGCTCCTGGAGTTATATTTGCGTACAATAATAAGATCTACAATCCTTCAGGGTTTGATTTGTCTCCTGCACTTATAGCTCATGAGTCTGTACATTGTGAAAGGCAGGGTATGACAGAAGAAGAGTGCCTTGTATGGTGGAACCACTACCTAACAAGTAAAGATTTTAGGTACCATGAAGAGCTTTTGGCTCACCGCGCTGAGTACAACAGAATGCTAGAGGATGCAAACAATTTTAAGAAGAGGCAGTTAGCATTGAAGATCGTTTCTAAAAAGCTTGCGGCCCCATTGTATGGTGGTATGTGTACTAGGAAAGAAGCTGAACGTGAATTGATTTTTGGTAATTCTATAAGATAAAGGAAATATAATATGTTTGATAAAACTATAGTAAACAAGGGCGAAACATTCGCTTACGCAAAAGAGGTTAACCATAAGTATGCACCTACAACTGACCAGGTTAGGTATTTAAAGGAGCTTGAACAAGCAGCGCTTGATAAAATAATTGAATCACAGCTTCTTCAGGTTAAGCATTTTGATGCTGGCCTGGTTGTAACTGAAGTTGATTTTGACCCGGTTAATATTAAGAGGCATTTCATGGTGAGTTTTAAATTGAACGGAAAGAAAATATCTGTGAACGTTCCTGTTGATGATGGTGATCTTGATGTTCCAGAGGATCATTATTATAGGATTGTTTTTAAGCATGTTTCAAAGGCTATTGCTGAGCAGATTTTCATTTCAGCTTCAGATAGTATTTTTAGAGATGCTCACTTCAGAAGAGCTATGAGATAGGTGGTGAGTGATGGTGTCATTATTTAAACCCTGTGCATTTAAGTACATTCAGCGACCAAGACAAATGGGAAAAAGTATCATGTCTGAGAATGCAAGGTTGCATGCAGAAGTTAATCATCTTGTTGGTGTCTTGATAGAGGTTGAGAAGGAGAGGGTTTTTTGGGAGGGATGCTTGTGTTTTTGGAGTGCTCATACAACAAGTAAAATTGAAAATGCTCTTAGAAAATACATGGTAAAGGATGTTGAAAGTGTCAAATAAAAATTTAATAAAAGATATTGTAAATGAGCTCAGTAGTAATATTGATTCTCATTTGATGACTTGGCTGCCTCAGGGTAAGAAGTGTGGCCATGAGTGGATTAGCGTTAATCCTACACGCAAAGATTCTAAACCTGGTTCTTTTTGTATTAACATGCGTACCGGTAAGTGGAGCGATTTTGCTACTGATGATAGGGGTGGAGATCTTCTGAGTTTGTATGCTTACTTAAATGGCCTAGATAATTATGAGGCTGCGCTGCAGATAAAAGGCGGTGATATTAAGTTTGATTATGTTAAGCGTAATGATTTTTCAAAAAAGAAGAAGAAGTTTATTGAAGAGATCTTCACACCTCTTCCTATACCTGAAGGTAAAGAGATGCCAAAACTTAATGGATCTCCTGAGCTCGTAACCATTTATGAGGATTATGATGGATCTCCTTTAATGCGTGTTGCAACGTACAGAAACAAGGATACAGGCAGAAAATCACCAGTGCCTTGTAACTACGGCCGTAGGGTTTGGGAGAAAGAAGAGAAGGACCCGAAAACTGGTAAGAAAAAAGGTACAGGTAAAGCTTTGGATGTTACTGGTTGGCACTGTAAACATATGCCAGATAACCGCCCGTTGTGTGGGTTGCCAGGAATAAAAAATAACCCAGATGCAATTATACTTATTGTTGAGGGTGAGAAGACCTGGCACCGTATGTGTGATTGGGTGAAGAAGGCTAAGATTACAGATAAATTTACAATCGTTACATGGGCAGGTGGTAGCCAAGTACCTCTTAAAACTGACTGGTCTCCTTTGGAAGGTAGAAAGGTTGTTATTTGCCCGGACTATGACAAGGCCGGGGCCAAGGCTGCTATGGTTATTTCTCAAAAGCTGAGAGAAATTAAGTGTGCTGTTAAGATAGCTTATGAGCCTATTCATGATAAGTTCCACGACCAAGGGTGGGACTTGGCTGATGAAAAAGATGATAAGAAGGTGTTTAATTACCTTAAAAATGTGCCTCGCTTATATGAGGATCTCGTAAATATTATCAAGAGCGATTTAAGCAAAGAAGATGAAGTACCAGGGCAAAGTGATTTAGGTGCATACGGTAAGGTTGATAATAATATTGATTTTGCCAAGGTTGAGGCCTTAAAAGGACAGCATGACCTTAGATGTTTGGGGTATTCAAGCGATAACAAGTGTTACTTTATCACTAAAAAGCGTGGTGTTATTGTGGCACTTAGCCCTTCACAGCTTTGTATGATGCCTGAGCTTCAGTCTCTTATGCCTAATGATTTTTGGTATGCATTGTTTGGTGATAATAAAGGTGGGCTTGATAGATATGCTTGCGGTGATACGCTGCAGCGTTGGGCTGAAACCGTTGGTTACTTTAACCCTGATATTATTAGAGGTAGTGGTGTTTGGCGTGAGGATAATGGAGATCTTATCTTCAATATTGGTCAGAAGCTCCTTATTAATGGTGAGATTGTAGATACATATGAGTATGAGAGTGACTTTATGTATGAGGTTAAAGGGGACCTTGGTATTAATACTGACAGATCCCTTCCTGTTGAAGAGTCTAAAAAGTTCATTGATATTTGTGAGTGGTTGAGGTGGGAGAGCCCTATTTTCTCTGACTTATTGGCAGGATTTTGCGTTGTTGCTCCTATGTGTGGTGGCTTGGAGTGGAAGCCACACATGTGGGTTACTGGATCTGCTGAATCTGGTAAGACAACTGTGATGAATTACATTATCAAGAAGGCTTGCGGTAACGTTTGTTTGTTTGTTAAAGGTGAAACTACTACGGCCGGTGTTCGCCAGAGCTTGGGCTGTGACGCCGTTCCAGTTGTTTTTGATGAGTTTGAGGGGGATAGCCAGCAGAGGTTGCTTGAGCTTCAGCGTACTATTGATTTAGCACGTTCTGCAAGTAGTGAGAGTGAGGCAACCATTGTTAAAGGTGGTGCTGGCGGTGATTCAATTGAGTTTAAGGTGAGATCTAGCTTTATATTTAGCTCCATTAACGTGAACATTCAGCACTATGCTGATAGCTCTAGGATCAGCGTGCTTACTTTAAAGGATCCTCCAAAGGGTTTAAATGAAGAGCAGAAGCTTGCGCGTACAAAAAGCTATACTGATTATAAGAATAACCTCCTTTCTATTTTAACGAAGGATTATATATCTGCGCTTCAGATGCGTACATTTAAAATGCTCCCTGTTATACAGGCAAATGCTAAGATTTTTGGTGATGCCGTTGCTGTGTTCCTGGACAATGTGAGGGTTGGTGATCAGATAGGTATTTTGTGTGCCGGTCGTTACTCTCTTGAGCATGACGGTATTGTTACACCTGAGTTTGCTAAAGAGTGGGTTGAAAGTAAGGACTGGACACTTTCTAAACCTGATGATGATGAAAAGGACCATGAGAAGTGCTTGGCCCACATTGTACAGGCACCCGTTAAGGTTCAAATGGGGAGTGTGCATACAGAACGTACAATTGGTGAGCTTATTAAGAACTTTGTTAACGGTACTATGTCTCAAAGTAAAGAAGCGGACGATGTTTTGAAGCGCCATGGTATTAAGGTTGTTGATAACCCTGATGATCGTAATATTTATATTGCTCAGAACCACACACACTTGGCTGGTATTTTAAGAGGCACGCCATATAACAGTTGGCATAGGCTTTTGGTGAGGCTTGACGGTGCTACACCTGCAAAGAATCCTGTAAGGTTTTCTGATGGTGTTGTGCAGCGTGCTGTGCGTATTCCGATTGATACAGTGCTTAAGCCTGAGAAGAAAATTAAAAAAGAATTGGCGTTTTAGGAGGTGTGATATGAAATTTACTGTAATTTACCGCACTCCAAAGCGTAGAATTTTACTTAAAGATGTTGAAGCAAGCAGTTATTTAAATGCTATGCGAGATGTTGTTAATAGTAAAGCGAGTGTTGACCTTAACAAACCGGTGTTTGTTGTTGGATCTTCCGGTAAAAAAAGGAGGTTTACAAGACGTGACCTTACAGAAGTTACCAGATAAGCAGCTTGCTGATATTCAAAAGCGTGTTGCTTTTGAATGTGGGCAGGTTAGGTACCAAATAAGTTGTAATAAAAAGGTGCTGAGACCTATTTTCCTTCTGTTTCAGGAAGCTGAAGCTAAGGTTGATATGAAAATTTTAAGGAGGGCATGGGAAGATGCTTTGCCGGACCTTGAAGTAATGAGTGATGATAGCCCTTTGGCGTTTGATTGGATTAGAGGGTTAAAGGATATAACAAAAGAGTTTATTGAAAGGAAAAAACAGTGATGATGTACAGAATAATTGTAGCTAAGAGTGTTACTGATCTTGAGGAACAGGTTGAGAAGTTTACCAATAATGGTTGGGAGCCATTTGAAGGCGTTTCCATGATTGGTAAGCAGGTTGTGCAGTCTATTATTAAGAGGCCACCACCACCTATTGTTATGGAAGGTGATAATGTTGCTGCTAAAGATATTAAGATTGAGCCTGGTGAGTTTGTTCCAGTAAACATGTGCAGGGGTGATGAGGCTCAGCTGCTATCTAGTATTTGCGATTTATTTAGGAGAGGTGTGATCAGAATTTCTGTTTCAGGTTATAAAATTGATGAAAATCTTTCAACGGACGACATTGATTGTGATGTTTATGTAAATGACGTTAGCGTTAATGCGGGGATTGATTATGACAAAAAACAGTGAACGAATGATGAATAAAGAACTCCATGAGTTTATGGAGGATGATGGAGGATCTCTTTTTGGGTGTGTTTACTTGAAAAATGGTGAGCAGCGTGATGCTTTCTTTAACCATTTTAAAGATAGGTACCCAAATACGTTGGCAGATCCTATACGTAGGAACATTCACTTTAAGGATTTTGGCAAAGCTATTAAGTTTTGCTCTGAAGGTGAAGGTAAACAACCAGGTTATACAACAATAAATATAAGGACACATTGATTATGAAACAAATGAATATAGATAGGGAATGGATACTTTCCGTACTTAATGCAAATGCTGGTGATATGCTGAAGGCTGAGATTTTGAATCAAACAACAGGCGGTTCTATTAAAGTAAAAACTTCTGTACTCCCTCTTTCTAAGGGTGTTGCTGAGGCTGCTTTTAATGCTGCAAAAGTAGCTAAGGAGCGTGATGCTGGTAATGTTGTACAGTTGAAGGATGTTATACCTGATGGTCAGACAAGCGCCGTTACATCAAAACAAAATATAGGTGTCACAAAAGAACAGCACGCGGAAAGGGAGAGGGGGCGTGTTGATAGAAAGGCTGCTATAAATTCAAAACTTGCGCATGAACGTAATTTTAATGTTACGCCAACGGGTGAATTTACAATTTATGGGAAGGTGTTTGTTACCAAGGAGCGTGCAGCAACATTGCGTGGTAATACAATTGCAACGGTTAAGTTCAATGCAAGTAAAAAAGAGTGGATGAAGGCAAGACACCCTGAACACAACAACCAGGTTGTTTACTTAAAATCTGATGTTATGGAAGGTGTGAAGGTGTAATTGTGAGTAGTTCAATTAAAAAACCTGTAAGTGTTTACGCTAATATTTTGGTGAGTCGCGACAGAAAGTTTATATGTACGGCTGAAAATGAAGAGGAAGCAGCTGAAATGGCATTGTGTATCAATATGCACGATAACATGATAGCTTTTATTGAAGGGTTGCTTGATAAAAATCACCCTTCTGCTGGTTATTTAACTGGTACTAAGATCCTCACTGATGCAAGGCGTGTGTTAGATGGAAAAGGAGTATCTTAATATGAGGAAGTTTTTGTGTTGGATTGGTTTCCATTCTGGTGTGTGTGTGGAAAGTAAATTTGTTTGTGTGCACTGTTTGTTTACGCATAAGTATAATTTAAGAAAACTATAAATAAAAAGCCTCTGTTAAGAGGCTTTTTATTGGGCACTTATGGGTGGATGGGTTGGAAGTTGAATGCTGATAACATTTGAACTGACCCACCCTTTTTCAGGTAGGGTTGGATAAAACCTTTCCTGAAAATTTAGTTAATCTCTAAAGGAACAATTAACTTGTGATACGTTACATTTCCTTGTTTACGTTGTCAAGATTTTTTCTTTTGAGGCTGATTACTTTTGTTTCTTTATTGATTTCATATTCATCTTCAAACTGCTCTTTTGTGTACGCTTCTGGGGATATTCTGCTGTATCTTAACCAGTATTCTTTGCCACAGTTTTCACATGTTGTTTTTCCGAATACAGGTGTTTCATCTGGAATTGCGTTAGCAACTATTTCATCACAGTACGGGCATGGTCCAAAAATCATACTAGATCTCCTTAATTAGCTTGTTTACGGTTACATGGCTTACTTTTAGGCCAAAATCTGATTGTATTGCATCTGCAATGAAGCGGCTACTTTTCCCAATTTTGTGTAATTCATGTATGCATTCCAATGCTTTTTCACGCCCTGGCACTTCAACTAAAACTTTGTTGTTTACGGTATAACCAAATGGTATTTGCCCGCACCTTTCGCCCTTTGCTTTTTTGTGTGATAAGGCAACTGTTGTGCGCTCTTTTATGAGATCTTTTTCCATTTGGGCAAAGCCTGCGTGGATGGTAAACATTAGTTTTCCTGCGCTGCTGTTGCTGCTGACCTCTTCACCTGCAAAATCTAGTAAGTGAAGGGCAACGCCTTTCTCTTCCCATGTTTCAATTGAAACGAGGGCGTCAACAGTGTCGCGAAAGAGTCTATCTAGCTTCACTGATACAATATGCGTTATTCCTGCTGCTATTTCTTGCGATATTTTGCACCCTTCAGGGCGGTTTTTTAGCTTTGTACCTCCTGAAACGCCTTTATCAATCATTATTTTTGACAAATCAAGGTTTTTGCGCGTGCAATATTCCTTGATTTTCTTCTCTTGAGCCTCCAAGCTAACCCCATGGATAGCTTGTTTTTCTGTTGAAACTCTGATGTATGCAATGGCTTTATTCATCTGATATTCCCTCCAATATTTTCATTGCTGATACAATATTGTCGTAAATCCCTTCAATTTCTGCACCTGTAAGAGATGTTTTTAGATTCATATCTTCATGCGGTGGCGGGTTTCGCATATCTTCCGTTGCTTCGTCAAGTATACGGAAAACTTCGTTTATATCATTTTTCATTTTCTTGAGCCTTTGCTCCTAAGGTTAATTTTCTCATTAATTCATCATTTGCCGGCTTGTCTGGCGTCTCTGCATGGTAATATTCACCAGTTTTACAGTTAATAACCGCCCATTGATCATGGGTTTCGTGTCTGTGATAAAGAACTGTCATGTACATGATTATTCCCCCTTTGCTTTTTTAATTGCTGAAATAACGGCCTCAAGCCTTTTGTCTGGGCCTGCCCCTTGTATTGAAATATAGTGTTTTAGATCAGGGAGCACCGATTCAAGGGCTTCTAACATTTCTGGCGCTGCTGCTATTAAGTTCATGTCTGATTTTATATCACTTTTCCCGTGATATACTTTACAGTCAGCAACGGCATAGCCTTTGTTATTGTAAATTAAATAAGGCATTTTCTTATTGTCTGATATATGCCATTGCGTTTTTATGTGTTCGTTTGTCATGATATAATATCCTTTTAATTGTTATCAGCTTGTTTTGAGTAAAATACTCACCCCAGCACCCCGCAAGGCGCTGGATTGAATGTTTTAATCTCCTTTTTCAAAGTGCCCGTTGTGAATGTGCCCGTATTCGCAAAGTGCGTTGTAAACCGTTGCACCTTCCGTAAAATATTCAGAGCATGCGCCGTCAAGCCCGTTTTTCCCTAGCGCCTTTCTTAATCTTCTAAGGTTTAAAAGTTCTTCGGCGCCTTCAGAGCATACAAACCATGCTGTTGTTATGCCTGTTTTAATGTGTTCGATGTAGCCGTTGTGTGTCATGTCATCCCTTACAACTGCATAAGCGTTGCCTTTTGCGTATGTTAACAGCATCTTATTTGCTCCTCTCAAGTTTTAGGCTTTTTTCTGTCACTGGTGACCAGTGACAATCTGTGCTGATGTGGTAGCGTTTACCGCTTTTCCACAAGCCAGCATCTACACGGCAATTTAAATTTGGTTCAAAAAAACCTATTATTTGAAGTTCTTTAAATTTAACGCCGTAATCGTTTGTATATTCCACCCTATCACCTAGTTTAAATTTTAAGTTTTTGTCTGTTGATTTGCTTGGGTATGTCACTTTTTCCCTTTTTGCGCCACGCATGACATAAACCTCTTTTAAGATAATTTCTTTTTTCATGATTCCAACCTTTACCTTGTCATCACAGCAACGGAATTGCCGTTCTTTAATATGCCAATGTGCAGCGTTTTATAGCTCCACCCTTTAAGCTTGCAATATTGCGCTGCAACGTCTTTTGCTTGCTCTTGGATTGTTTTTTCAAAATCGTACGGAAAAAGCTTTCTTCCTGCTGCAGCTGTTGCTTGCATACGTGCGCCACGTGTGTTTGTGGGGCGCAGGTATTTTATTTCTATTGCTTGTAGGTTTTGCATTATTCACCCCCAGCCATTACGGCAATTATTGTTAATAGTGAAAGGAAGCTGAATATTGATATAAGCACAATCGCATATTCAAGCATCAACTGTTTTGCGCTAAATGGCGCTGTGATCGTTTTAATTTGTTTTATCATGTCGTTTTATCCTTTTTAGTTATCAGCTAAATATATTTATAGTGTTTCTTTGTAAGAACGTCAAGCCCTTTTATGTATTTTTTTAAAGTTACAAATCCGCGCTACTAAGTGGTGAGCAAAATAATAAGCGAAAATCCTTGCTGAGCTTGAATTGTATGCATTCTCAGGCCGTTATTTTGCTGATTTTGGGTTTAAAAGTTAAATAAATCTATCATATGTAAGGGGATTTTTTGCGGTTTTTTGTTAACCACTGTTCAGTGATTTACACTAAATGGCTTGTTTTGGTTAAAAAGTAGATAGGGGGGGTGTATATGGCGAAAAAAAAGAGGCCCCCGGAAAACGGTCCCGCCACCCACGTATTGGGGTTAGTTTTATAAAAGTCTTATCACGAAAGGCGGATCTTTATTTTCCTGTTTTTTTAACATAAACAACTAAAAAGTGAAATCCAGCTTATGTTTGGAGGAAATTTTGGGAGCGCGGATTTGTTGACTTTTGTAACAAATGTAACATTTTGTAACAAATGCTTGTTACAGCAAAAGATGAAAGTGAGAAAGGGTTTTGGCTTTATATATATATATGTAACAAATGTAACAATATATATATATAAGCGTATGTGGGTGTGTGCGCATGTGCGTGTGCACGTGTGCGCATGTGCGTGTGCATGTGGGGTTCTCGAGAAAAGTTTGTTACATCAGTTACATTTGTTACACCATTGAAATTAAACAGAAAATTATGTTACAAGTTTGTTACAGTTTGTTACACCGTTGATTTTAAACATCTTTTTAAATTTGTTGCAATGTACTATGCACACTGGTAATGTTGATGGGTGGAAAATAAATATGATCATAAGAATTGGTGGCATGACAAGCTTACAGAAGATGCTAAGGCTTCTCGTTTAAGGTTTGCTAATGAACTTGCGTCTTTGATAAAAGAACGTTGGGATGGCGGTAGGAGTTTGCATGGTGTTAAGGTTTTGGCTGCAAGTAATGCAGGTATTGGTAATGGTAGTTGGTGTGCACGTGCTGCATACAATGCTAGACGCAGTGGAGCTTCAAGGTTTTTGAGGCATGAAATTGTTGTTTCTAGGCTTGAAGAGCTTGGAATTATTGTAGATAAAGGTGCTCATGGCGGATTTAGAAAAAAATGAAAAAGTACCAGTAAGGAAAATACCTGAATCTGTACCTAAGCGAGGGGGTGCTTCTTCTGACTCTTACATATTTAGTCAACAGCAGCTTGTTTTTTTTAAGCATTATTCAGAACATTTGGACCAGGACAACGCGTTAAAAGAAGCAGGTGTTCCAAATAACAAGAGATCTGAGTTTTTAAATAACCCTTATGTTGAAAATGAGATGATTCAGATAAATAGATCTGCATCTTTCCAGTATAGGATGAATGCAAAATTCACAGCTGGTAAGCATATGGAGTTGATGGATGAATTTCATGAAGTTTATCGTACTGAAAAAGGCCCTACAAAAGCTATGTTTGCAAATACACTTGCAAAAATGAGTAGCGATGCACTAAAAGCGACCGGTCAAATGGATAGAAAAGACCAAGAAGGTGTAAGTGTTACCGTTAATATTGATATTGGTGGTGATGATATGAAAACTATAAATGCTGAGTGTATAGATGTCGAAAAATAAGGCTGTAAATTATAAAGCATCAAAAACATGTGGGTTATTTCATAATAGCCCTGCGTTTTTTCGTGGGATTATGGGCCCTATCGGTTCTGGTAAAAGTGTTGCCTGTATTGTTGAGCTTTACAGGCTTGGATGTTTGCAGGAGCCTGATATAAATGGTGTTAGAAAAACAAGACACATTATTGTAAGAAACACTTTACCTCAACTTGAAACAACAACAATGAAAAGTTGGGATGATTGGTTTTCTGAGCGTGATGGTTTTGGCCGCAGAAGTAAAAAACCTCCATATACTCAGGTTATTAGACAGAATATGGCTGATGGGTCTAAGATGGAAATGGAAATTATTTTCCTTGCTTTAGATAAGCCTGAAGATATTGATAAACTGCTTTCTTTGGAGGCAACGTTTATTTGGTTTAATGAAGCGAGGCAGATAAGAAAAGCTATTATTGATGCTGCTACAGGCCGTGTTGGTCGTTATCCTAGTAAAAAAGAGAAACCAGATAGTATTCCTAATAATGAGTGGCCAACAAGGTTTGGTATTATAGCAGATACAAACCCACCAACAGATGAGCACTGGTGGTATGACTTAGCTGAAAATGAGTCTTGGCGAGCTGATGTTAATACAAAAGAGATTCTTCCTATTGAAAGTTTTTCGCCTTCTTCTAGATGGGAATTTTTTGACCAACCTTCCGGTGTATCTAGTGAGGCTGAGAATATTAAAAACTTACCAAAAAATTACTATGAAAACCTTGCTATTGGTAAGAATAAAGAGTGGGTTGATGTTTATGTTCATGGTAAATATGGTTTTATTAAAGATGGTAAACCTGTTTATGAAGCGTCATGGAATGATGGTGTACATACAGCAAAAAGTAATTTAAAAATTATTGAGTTCGGGCAGATTATAGGTGGTTTTGACTCAAGTGGGCGTTGCCCAGCTGTTGTGTTTTTACAGAGAACTTCACGCGGTCAATGGCAAGCTGTTCATGAGCTTTGTGTGTTAGATATGGGTGCTGAACAATTTTGTCAGTTGCTTAAAAGTGAGATAGCTATCAAGTTTCCAACTAATGAGGTCTCTTTGTATGGAGATCCTGCTGGTACGTTTAAGTCTCAAAACGATGAAAGAACGTATGTTGAGATAGCGCGCGCTGCAGGTCTTAAGATATTGCCAGCTCCAACAACGAACCGTATAGGTGAGCGTATCGCAACTGTTGAACATGTTTTAAATAAAATGGTTGACGGTGAGCCTGCATTTATTGTTTCTCCTTCATGTAAAGTTTTGCGTAGAGGTTTTAATGGTGGTTATAAATATAGACAGTTGCAGGTTTCTGGTGAAGAGAGACACGCTGATGAGCCTGATAAGAAAAGTAAGTTTTCACACCCGCATGATGCTCTTCAATATGGGTTGTCAGGTGCAGGTGAAACACGTAGTATGAAAAGGAGTAACAGTAAATTCACAGGAAACATAACTGCTAGAACGGATTTTAACGTATAATGAGCTTATTTGATTTTGTTGAGTCTAATAGTTGTGATCATACTGTTAATTGGTATATAGCCTTTATTGATTCTGAGAATTTATCATGGTGGCGTTGGTTTACATGTAAGGGGTTTGGCCATTGTTTTGTTTTCACAGATATAGGTAATGTTACGCAGTGTGTTGATTATTTGTATGGTAATGTTAATATAAGATTTGAAAAGCTTCCTGCTGATGTATATGCATTTGAACTTGTTTCTATGCATAATGCAAAGGTTTTGAAGGTTAAGAATGGTTTATCTGAAGTTGATTTTTGCAGGGGTCTTTTGTATTGTGTGTCATTAAGTAAATCTATACTCTCTTTAAGAAAATGTTTTGCTATAACACCTTACCAATTATATTTGTGGCTAAAAAACTCAACAATTGATACGATTGACATTAATGAGTTGAATGAAACATTTGAAAAAAGGGGTGATTTATCATGAAAAAGAAGGCTCCGGCTATAGATCAGTCTGCTTTAAGGCGACAAAACGAGGCTTTTAAACGTGAAGATGAAGAGCGTGCCAAGATCCAGGAGGATTTGGATCGTAGGGAGAAGCTTAGAAAAACGAGGCAGTTAGGGAGACGGTCTTTGTTTGGTACAGCTGGTGGTGAGGCTGGGGAAAAGCTTGGTGTTGATACAAAGCTAGGCGGTTAGAATGGCATTAGTTCAATCAAAAATATATAATTATGCAGGTGTTGGTAATGGTACACCTTTAATTTTGCCTGATAAATTTTCAAGGTTTTCTATTGAGTTAACTCCTGTAGGCGGTACAGCTAAGATTCAGCATACGATATATCCATTTAAAGAGGATGATGACCCAGGTACTGTTGAATGGGAAGATTGGCCATATGGTGCTGTTTCTGCTAAGAAGGCAGCTAGGCTTGTAGGGTCTGCAAGTGCTTTTAGGGTTGTAAATGTTGATGCTACAAGCTCTAAACTTGTTGTTAATTACAGGAATGCATGATGTGGACTAATGAATCAGATGCTATAATGTGGGATGATGGTATTATTGACCATGGTTCTTTAGGCGGTCTAGGTGATGCAGAAGACCACCCAGATTATATAATGCTTGATGGTTCAAGAGTATGGACAGGATCTCAACAAGTCGCTAATACTCCAGACGCTATAAAGTCTGGTGATTATGCATTGAAAATGAAAAGTGGTGTTTCAGATAGTGCGAGTGCTGTTGGTTTTTTAAGGGATACGACAAACGATCTTACAGCTGCTGGATCTGTTATTGACAGGATAAGTACAGGCGGTAACACAGCAAGAAGTATCAGGCGTGATCCAGTTGGTGGTTTATTCGGAAGTAACCCATCAACTATATTTGATATGAACGCAGGCTCTTTTGGTGGTATCACAAAATGGTGGGCTGATGGTATTCTTGGTTCATACTCATTCAAAGACAACACAGGTGGTAAAGGTATTGGTATTTTCCCAAGTGCTAGTGCTTTTGCATCACCTGCTGCTGGTACTGCGTTAGATGTTGCTGTTGTTCAATTTGGTTATGGTAATGGTGCTTCATATTGGGGTGGCTTCCGTAGCGATGGAACATACTTTGCATTTGAACCGCAAAGTACAGTTTTAACTCTTGGTAGTAACAGAAGTGCTGGGACATCCACGTATAAGCTTGGTGGTGTTTATTTAGGTGATGGTAAGAAAATATTATTTGGTAATAGTATAGATTCAACAATCCAGTATGATGGGAATATTTTCCAGTTCTTGAGTGGTGCTGTAGATGGTGCAGCGGCTGTTGGGTATAATTTTGATACAACAAACGATCTAATTACTTCTGGTGCTAAATTAGCAAAATTCAGCTCTGCTGGTTCAGAAAAGGTAAGCTATTCTCTTAATACTAAAGGGTATGCAAGGGTTGTTTTACCTGATACAGAAACAACACCTAACAACTTCTTCTTTGGATACAGTACAGTTGACACACAATATGCAGGTATGTTTAATGATTTTGGTGACTTCTGGCTTGGTATTAATGGTGACAGAACAACGTATATAAACTTCTACAACGGTACAAGTATTGAGATGGGTACTAATACCAACAGGCAGATAGTTAATGCTTATGTATCGTCATTTAACATAAATCACACAGCAACGCGCTCTCTTGGTATTACGCCTAATGTAACAAATGGTCTGCCTTATTACTTTAATTTTGGTGGAAACTCTACAGGTATGTATTTAGCTGATAATAAGTTCCTTGGGTTTGGTACTGGAGTTGATGCAACAATTAAATATGACGGAACAGATTTGGTTGTTGACTCACAGGCTGTAGGAACAGGACGCACAGACGTATTGCACGACCTTGTGCATGATGGTTACTATGGTGGGTTCTATCAGAATGAAGTTCCAACAACAATTACGGTTTCTGTTGCAAATACGTGGTATGATATCACTGGTAATACAGTTACGTTTGTAAATGGTATGACATTCGCAACAGATTTACTAACAATCGCAGCAAATAACGGTGGGAAATATTTGTTAACATGGAGCGTTGCTTTGTATGATGGCGGTGGTACACAAAACTTTGAGATAGGTGCTGCTGTAAATGGAACGGTTGACGGTTCTACTGTTTCACACACAACAACAAAAGGTGCTAACGAAAGCGAGTGCTGCTCTGGTTCAAGTATACTTGATCTAGCTGCAGCTGATACAGTTGGATTGAAAATTAGAAACACTAGTTCTACAAATAATCCAATAATCAATCACTTAACATTAACATTAACATGGGTAGGGAAATAATATGATACCAAAAAAACGCATAAGACGATGGGAAAACGCACCTGTAATAGATGAAGTTGGAGGCCCAGAATCGACATACTACATTCAAACATATAAAGAGATTTTTGATGTTGACGGAAATGTTGTTGATACAATCCCTCTAGGATTTCAACCATTATACGGTGTAACGAAAGAAAGTATGTTGGCTGATAAACAGGACGAACTTGAAGCTCACAATAAAAGGACCGTAGAAATTCAGAATGAGCTTGATGAAATTAAAGCTTTAACATAAAAAAACCCCCTAATTAAAGGGGGTAACGTTGGGTGAGAACGGCTGGTAATTATTACGATGCACTTTAGTGCAAAGAGATTAGTCACCTCCTTTTTCTTGGACATAATCCAATGGTTGAAAGAAACGACCAGATTCTTCAGATCCAAGCTGTGGTATATCTTCATCACCAATCATGTGCATTGGTGCATCAGGTAAGCACATCTCATTTTCACAATCTAAAGTTTGGCATACCTTGCAACGGTTTTCAGGTTCAAAATGATGGTTCATATATCACCTCGTTAAGTGGTGTCACCTGTAGGACTTGAACCCACATCACCCGTATTAGGGTTGCTCTGCCAGTTGAGCTAAGGCGGCTTAAACGTAAAATAGGTTAAAACAATTTTATTGTACTCTTAAGTTGTGATGGTATATAGTTAATTTTGAATTAATTCAAAAAGGAGTTGTTATGGCTGATTCTGTAACTAAATCTATTTCTGCTGAAAATACGTTTTCAGATCCTATTAGAGTCGATAAAGGTGAGTTTGATTTATCAATTTCTGGAACATTTGTCGCAACTGTAACTGTGCAAAGATGTCGCACTTCTGCTGGTACGTATTTGGACATTGAGGAACATACGGCGCCAGCTGAAAAATATGGTAAGTGTTCAGGGTCATGGTACTATCGTGCAGGTGTAAAAACTGGCGACTTTACATCAGGGTCAGTTGAGATTGATCTTTCAATATGAGCCGTTTAAGTAATGTGTTAAACGATGTTATATCTTCTGTATCTCAGGATGTTTTGCCTGTAGATGGGTTTCATCCATTAGATTTAGATCCATTCCAACTCATACATTCTTTTGACGAGTCTAGTATTACACAAGCAGGAGGTTTTGCCTCGCAAATAGACGACTTAACTGTAAACGGTAATCACTATGTCCAGGGTACGGGAGCTAACCAGCCAGCTGTTATTACAAACGCGGTTAACGGTAAGACAGTGTTGCGTAACGCTGGTGGTGACTATATGACGTGTAATAATTTGGGTATCAACGGTCTTACTGATGTTTCAATTTTAACTGTTTATAAAATTGATGCATCTACTTCTGGGTATGATGCTTTAATATCAATGGGTAGTGGTAGTGAGTGTAGGATTGAAGTTAATCCTACAACACCTACAGCCAGGGTGCAAAACGCAGGCATTGATTCTAATAATGAAACTTATTGGACCAATACTTTTGATGAGTATCAGACTTCTATAATTGCGACAAACGGTTCGCCAGATTTTAACAATAAAGGTTACCTGGAAGGTGTTGAAACAAGAAGTAGGTCTAACCTTGGTGCTTGGACAACAGGGGCCGGTGATTATGCAATTATGGCATGTAATGATGGAGCAAGAGGTCAGGTGGGTGATTTTGTAGCAAGGGCAGTATTTAAACGCAAGATAACGCTTGATGAAGTTACAAACCTTACAAATTATTATAACAGTATATTAGGTAAATAGTATGATTTTAGTATTTAAAACACTGCAACAGGCTGTTGATTGTGAGGCTCAGATATCTTCTATAGGTGCACAGCTATACGAGGCCAATGGTTACGATGTTGTAGATGGTGAGGTTGTTATTAAAGAGGGTAAGCAGCGTATCGAGAGATGGTCAGCTGTTAATTCAGCTCAAGATGGATCTGATAATTTTTGGATATCATCACCTAGCGAGCGTTATCCTGAGTATTTTGAACAGCTTGTATCTGGGTTTAATTTTGAAGAAATGCCTGCTCCATTGGTTGAGTGGGTGTCTGTATTGGATGGAGCATAGTTGGTAGTATGAGTATAAGTTCACGTAAACAAAGGTTTGAAATTGCAAAGAATCGTAAGGATTCTTGGAAGTCTACGTATAAGGATGCGATGCGATATGGTTCTCCTGAACGTGAACAGTTTGATGAATCTGGTACTGAAAAGGGGCAAGAAAAAACCAACCCTGATATTATATTTGACAGTACAGCTCAGACGTCTAAGGATGATTTGGCGTCTGCTCTTGAGGCTGCTCTTGTACCGGCATACATTAAATGGGTTGGTTTTGAGCCAGGAGTTGATATTCCAGAGGAAGCTCATAAGGAGGTTATGAAGCAACTTGATTCTATCAGGACAACAATGTTTAACTATATTCATGCTTCTAATTTTAATATCCAGGTTTCTGAAGCGTTTCAGGATGTTGTTGTTGGTACAGGTGCCCTTATTTTAAATGAAGGTAATGATGAAAATCCACTTGAGTTTTTATGCGTGCCTGTTAACCAGCTTTATTTGGAAGAAGGACCTAACGGTAAAGTTGAGACTGTTTTTAGAAAATACCGCATGCCTATCCGTAATATAACACCAACATGGCCAGATGCTGTTCTTGGTGCAGAACTTGAAAAGATGCTTTCTGAAAAACCTGAAACTGAAGTTGATATTCTTGAGTCAACAATCCATGATTACGATGAACAGACATATACATATACGGTTGATGTTCTTGGAAAATATAACGTTCTTGAAGAGGTTAACGAATCATCACCTTGGATTGTGTTTAGATTTTCTGTTTTGCCAGGCGAAGTTTGGGGTAGAGGTGCATTGTTGAGGGCTTTACCTGATGTTAAGACTCTTAATAAAACAAAGGAACTTCTGCTTAAATCTGCTGCTTTGAAAATGATACCTATGTTTGTTGTTTCTGATGACGGTGTTATTAACCCTCATAATATCAAGATTCAGCCAGGAGGTATTATACCTTCTGCTCCATTTGGTCCAGGTGGTAACCCAATTGATGCTCTTCCTGTTGGTGGTGATTTGAATCTTGGCCAGTTTATCATGAGCGATATGCGTGAAGATATTAAGAAGATTATGTATACAGACGATCTTCCTGATGTCTCTGGTTCTGTCAGGTCTCCAACAGAGCTTATTATGCGACAGGAGAAGCTTTCAGGAAGAATTGGTTCGTCATTTAATAGAATGCAGCATGAGCTCGTTGTTTCAGTTGTTAAAAGGTCTTTATTTATTTTAAACAAAAAAGGATTGTTGCCTGTTGACTTAACAGATGTTAAAGTAGGTGGAAAGGCAATATCAATTAGCATTGAATCGCCGTTGGCAAAGGCCCAAAAACAAGAGGAAATGGCTAATAACCGCAGGTTTGTTGAAGAAATACAGGCGTTGGTTGGTCCTCAACTTTTACCTTTATTTGTAAATGTTGATGGATATGCTGAAGTTTTGGGTAAGAATTTAGATGTTGACGAAAAATTAAAAGCTGATGATGAACAAAGGGAGCGGGCTATGCAGATTTTACAACAGTTGAATGCTGCACAGCAACCAGAAGGAGAATCTTCTCCTGGCGGTGATGTTCCTCCGGCACAATAGAGGGTTGTTATGAGTGAGAATACTGAAGGTTGGAATTGGTTTGAGCAAAATCAAGATATTCACAAAGGTGAGGTTAAAAACCTTGCAGAGCAGCAAAAGTATCTAGATCGTTTATTTTACGATGTTTTTTCTGGTGAAGATGGTGAGAAAGCTTTAGCTGTTATTGAATCTTTTACTGTTAACAGATCTACAATGACCCGTGGCGGTAATGACGGTCTTGCTATTGCTATGGGTATGTCTTTTAGAGAGGGTGAAAACAATTTGTTTCGCTATATTAAAAATCATATAAAAAATGGAGCTAAGTTAGATGAGCAATAAGAGTAAAAAAACTGCAAAAAATGCTGGTGAAGTAACTGAAAATTTGGAAGGCACTCAAAATGAAGCAGAAGGCACGCAAGAAATTGATACGCCGCAGGAAGCTGATTCACATGAACAGCAAGAGCAACAAACGGATTCATCAGCTGACACAGGAGCCTCAGAAGAAACAGAGGTTGAAAGTGTCGATGGTGCTGAAGAAGTTTCTGAGGATGTAGACTCTTCACCTGAGCCTGAGGATTTTGATAACATGCCTGAATGTGTATCTGATGACCAGCCAGATGTTAGCGAAAAAGAGAAAGCTTTGAAAGCATCTGAGGATGCTGCTGCTGAGAAGAAGCCAAAAGCTGAGAAGAAGCAAAAAGCTGAGAAGAAGCCAAAACTTACAAAATACCTTAAAGTTGATGTTAGTAGACTTTCTGCTACTGTTGGTAAAAAGTTCCCTGGTTTGAAGTTGGCTTGTGATGGTTCTCGCATTCTGATTGATCTTAGAGAGTTGAAAGTAAATACTCCAACAAAGTCAATTATTGATGCGATTAATTCAGAAATGCTTTCAAGTTATGAAACTGCATTTAAATCTTAAATAGGGGATTTTGTTTATGTCTGATTCTTTGATGAATGCAGCACCACCAGCTGAAGGCGCTACGCCACCAGCTGATGGTGCAAACCCACCAGCTGAAGGTGTTACACCACCAGTTGACGGTGCAAACCAGGGTGATGATGTTTTGGCTGGACACACTGTTAATGAAAATATAGGCGAATCACCAAAAGAAGGTGATGATGGTTTTGAAGGTTATATTGGCGGTAAGTACAAAACTGGTCAGGATCTTGAAGATGCTTACAAGTCTTTGCGTAAAGAGTTTGGTGATAGACCGCCTGCTAGTGAGTTGCCTGATAAGTACGAGATACAGCTTCCAGAAGATGATGTTTTCAGTGGTGTAGATGTTCCTGATGATGATCCTATGGTTGAATCTTTTAGGGAAGTAGCAAAGGGTATGGGGCTTTCTCAGGATCAGTTTAATACTTTGGTTGCTATGAAGATTAAAGGTGATTTGGATTCTATGCCAAACCCTGAAGAAGAAATGAAACTTCTTGGTCCTGGAGGACCTGAGCTTATTGCGGGGTTGAACAGCTTTTACAAGAGCAAGCTTTCTCCTGAGTCTTATCAACTTCTGCATGATTCTTCTTCAAGTGCTGCAATGGTTAAGTTGTTTGATGAGATTAGAAATATATCAACATCAACTCGCGTTCCTAAGAATCCTGGTGTACCTGAAACTATTGTTTCTCAGGCTGAGGCTGATAATCTTTTAGCTGAAGCTATTGCTGCTGAGAAGGCGTATGCGCCAGATGCCAAGGAAAAACGTGCCAAGGCAACTGCGGCATTCAAGAAAAGGTATCCTAAGTAAAACTGTGATTGATAGGTATCTTGTCAACAGGGGCGTTTGCCCCTGTTGACATTTGTATTTGTTGTCGTATATACTTTATTAAATTGTGCAGGCTACCCCGTTCTGGGCCCTTGTATGATTTATGGTAAGGAAGACCATGAAATTCTAGGAGTTGGCCCTGAAAAGCTACCCACCTCTGAACAAAAATTAAACACAAACAAATAAATAAATGAGGTGTGATATGACTATTTCATTATCAACTGCCGCAAAGAAGGAATTTGATTCTGAAGTTTTACAAGAATTTCAGGGTGCAGGTGTTATTCGTAATGCTGTTTCTTTGCGTACTAACGTGATGGCGAGTACATACCAGTTCAACGGACTTGGTAAAGGTACTGCTCAACAAAAGAATACCCATGAAGATGTTCCAGTTATGGATGCTGCGCACACACAAACACTAGCTACTCTTAGCCAGTGGTTTGCAGCTGACTACACTGATTTCTTCTCAAATGAAGAAGCTCCAATTGAAGAACGACAAGAGCTTGTTAAAACGATTACAAGTGCGCTTGGACGTCGTCTTGACCAGCTTGTTATTGATCAGATTAAGAATGCTACTATTTCTTATGCTGGTGCTTCAACTGTTGCTGTAAGTGTTGGTGGTGCTAACACAGGTTTGAATGTTGCTAAGCTACGTGCTGCAAGTAAGATTATGGACGCTAAAGGTGTTCCTATGAATGATCGTTACCTTGTTGCTCATTCTAACGGTAAGCATGACCTTCTTGCTGATAACGAAGCTACAAGTGCTGACTTTGTAAACATTAAAGCTCTTATCAATGGTGACATTGATGCTTTTTATGGCTTTAAGTTTGTATGGATTGATAATCGTGATGAAGAAGGCGGTATGCCGCTTGCTACTAATACACGTGAAA
>Ga0316207_10001157_pt1 | contig 34531 bp, 35 predicted proteins | sample 6weekpyrite_MG_FD_204943 | JGI IMG/M metagenome (GOLD analysis project Ga0316207, IMG submission 204943) | Microbial mat bacterial communities from mineral coupon in-situ incubated in ocean water Damariscotta River, Maine, United States -... | ecosystem: Environmental > Aquatic > Marine >... | reverse complement strand
GAGAATAATGATGGCAAAGTCAATTGCAGGCCCATCGAAAGGCGGAGTGACATTCAAAGTTTCATTTCAAGAACGGCCTGATTTTGATGCAAATACCGCCGCAGTATTATTTGATAGCGCAGGTCATCTGCTTGAGGCTGCGGAAGTAAAGGGGGGTAGGGTTTCATTTAAACATAGTGAGCAAGAGATTGGTCGTAGCCAACTGTTTATTACCGCCGTTCCGGATAATCTAGCTGATGTCGCACCAAGCATTAAGATGATGCAACGTCTTGGCGCTTATGAGCCCGTGGTGAGACTAGCAGGCAAACTGGTCGATACGATTCAGGTGCCGGGCATCATCATTGACCAGTGGCCATTTTGTTTTTGTTGGCTGCGTGGACGTGTTGTCAAGAGTGGTAGCGGCCGACCCATTTGCGGTGCCAAGGTCCATATCTGCGAAGTGGATAGGGTTTGGCGCTGGCTGGTAGCGTTACCTGAGCGGGATATTTTCCGCTTGCGTGATGACTTGATTAAGGTCTTGCATAAGCCGCTTATCCCTTGGCCACCACGTCCCTGGCCTGATCCTGGACCAGTTGAAACCGATCTGCCAGGTCGTGAAATGACAGCTTCAGCATTAAAGCAGATTCGCAATCTCAGAGGCGAAGATAGTGTAGCTTTTAATCCACAGCCTGAGCCACCAGCACCACTGATAAATCTGCAGCAAAATTCCATTACTGCTTTACCTGTAGAGGTGCAAACGGCCTTGGCCTCATCATCTGCTCAAGTCGTTCGTCAGGTACTTGTTGAGCAAGTGCGCCTGATTATTCCATATTTGTGCCTCTGGCCCTGGTGGTGGCGTTTTCGTTGTGATGAAATTGCAGTCGTTGAGACTGATGCCTTGGGCCGTTTTCAGACGGTCATTCCTTATCTCTGCTCAGGAGATAAACCGGACCTGTATTTCTGGGTGGAATACGAGATCGATGGCACATTCGAGACTGTTTATCATCCGCCAATCGCTTGTTATACCTATTGGAACTATGCCTGTGGCAGTGAAGTAACCTTGCATGTAAACGATGCGCGGGTGCCCAGCTGTGATGATGAACCTAATCTTCCAGGCTGTCAGGTTCAGATCCTTTCAGTTGGCCATCAGGTCAGCATGTCTGAAATCCAAGGTCCTGGGGTCGCCGTAGCCGATGAAGGTCTGACCAGTGATGGCCGTCCGTTTGGTGGCAAACTGGAACCACGCATTTGGTTTAGCCGCACAACCTTGCGTGATGGCAAAGACATCAAATATTACCGTTGGTCTTATCGTCGTTTGAGCGAAGGTGATGGCACACCGCTGGCATCGCCAGGGGCGTGGTCAGCACTAACGCGGACTGTGGTGCGTCACTATGCCAAGCCTGCAAGTGGAGGCGGGGTCACGCATGAGCCTTATGCTTTAGGTCCTGTTTCGGTGGCTGCACAAACAAATCTTTTTGAGATAAAACCAGCTGATGTCCCACCAGGAGGCATCGAATGGACTGTCGTTGATGAGCGTGAAGACCTAGCCAGTGGTCACTTTGTGACGGCTGCCCTGGGTAGCGGTGCAGATGCTTGTGAGAAGGCCTTCGACGCAGCAGGCAAGTACGAACTCAAGCTGGAGTTGTTTAAGGCCAATGGTGCCTTGGTGGATTGGACGGCAGAGGGCATTGATTTGAATATCACCGATATCCCCGCACCTTTTGGTACTGGCACAGTGACTGCTAGCAATGCGACTAATTATTATCGCATCTTGAACGGGGTAGGGCATACCATGGCGTTTCGTATGGTACTGCGAGTGGATAATAATTGTTGTGCTGCCAAGGTTGAACCTGTCAGTGGGGTGGGGTTGAACATTACACCTTGCGGGTTTATCGAGTATGCCCCAGGTGCCAGTACAAACCTGAATTTCAAGGCCGAGCATGCCAATGGATTTGCTGACCTGAATTTTAGTGTCAAACGCGGTGTCAGCGATCAAGTCCACGCAGCAAGTGCATCGGGCAAGGTCGGTGCGGTATCTATTCTGACAAACGATGCATCACATGCCTATACGCTCACGCTACCGAGTGATTATAAGGAAGTCTTTGCAGTCACAGCCTTGTTGGGTGTCTGCGATCGGGCAGCCTTCTCGCAGGCACTGCATGTTTGGGCCAAAGCCACAGATGGTTATGGACGTTTATCAAATCTGGATGCCTTTGATCACGATGGTTTTGCATTATCACAGCCATGCCCACCATGTGAATGTGACTAAGGTGTGTCGGCATAGCACTGCGTATCGATAACATAACTTATAAGCTGGATAGATTGACTCCTTCCCCTCTGGGGAAGGAATTTTTTTATGTTATATGTTTTGGCGATGAAAGTTTAACAGGGTTATGGGTTGTATCTGGCACTACTTTTTTTAATTCCAAAGAATCACGACGAGCAACTAAGATGGGACAATCCACCCACCTCAAAGAACTCTGGCGGTTTTAACCTATAGTATTTATCCTCCACATCCTTCGACTGCTCTGCATATGGCTGTGTCATCACGTCCTGAAGTTCTCGAATTAGGGAATAATTTCCCGTAGTTGCTTGCTGATAAGCCGGCACAACAAACCATTCTCGCAAAATGTATTTTGGGTTTACAAGCTTCATCTGCCTAGAGACTTCATCACTGGAGCTGTTGAGGAGCGTCTTCCATTTTGCGAGCCACTCTGTCCAACGCTTATCCATTTCTTTGAGATCTGTATCATGCGCCGCGTTATTGTAGAAGCTTATCTTGAGTGGACCAATGTCGTCGGGTACCGACGAGAGCTCACGGAAGAAAATAGTGTAATCGACAGGTGTTTGCATCATGAGTGTTTCTAGCTCGCTGAGCAGTAGCTTGTAAAGTGCCTTATCAGACGCTGCTTTCAAAGTGCTAAGCCCCAGCTTGGCGGCCCACATCTTTTCCATTTGCGTCTGCATTACTTTCGAAAACCCACTTTGAATCTCGTCGAGCTTTAGCAAATAGTCCTGATGCGATGCCAGCAACGGCCGTAATGCCGTACAAAACATGTCGAAGTTTTTTTGCGCTGCGCTTGGTTGATTCATGAATGAGAAGTGATGACCACCCCCCGTCCAAGGCTGATAATGCGGGTTAAAGACATCGCAAAAGCCAAAGGGACCATAATCAAGTGTAAAGCCACCGACAGCGCAGTTGTCGCTGTTGAAGTTACCCTGGCAGAAGCCGACGCGGATCCAGTTCGCCACCAGTGACGTGAGGCGGCTACGAAACTCGCGCGCCAGCAACAGCACCTTTTCTGAGGTTGTGAGTTGCTCATCGACAACGTCAGCGTACTCACGATCAATCAAGTGCAGCACAATCTTCTCGAGTTCTTCCATCGCTTTAGGGTGATCATTTTTACGGGTACGGCGAGCGAAAAGTTCAAGTTGGCCGACGCGGATGAACGATGGTGCAACACGTGTCGATATGGCGACGGCCTCAGAAATAAGCATGTCAGGATTCTCTGAGCGCGAGCCATCCGAGTACCACGGTCGCTTAACCTGCTCCGTTTTTGAAACGTACAAACTCAAAGACCGCGATGTGGGCACTCCCAGTGCGTGCATGTGCTCCTGAGCCAAGAACTCGCGGATACTCGACCGCAAAACAGCGCGACCGTCTGCGCCGCGACAATATGGCGTGCGGCCGCCACCTTTCAGCTGCATCTCCCAGCGTCGACCATTGATGACGGCCTCAAACACAGAAACTGCACGACCGTCCCCATATCCGTTGCCGGTTTGGAACGGGCACTGCTGGATGTATTCAGTGCCGTAGATGGAAAGTGCGTACCCACTCGCCCAACCGACCTTGCGCATCGGCTCTGGAACCTGGGATATGTCGCCGGAGAACACGCGGACGAAGTTGGAGGACTCAGCCATGCTGTCGGCGAAGCCAAGCTCGGAAAAAAAGTTTTTGCTGTGCGCCACATACTCAGGGGCTTTGATTGGAGTTGGGTTGACGGGGACATAATGGCCCGTAAAGACTTGTCGCGGCGCGTGGTCTTCACCGTTGTCTGTCGCGTCAGGGTCACAATTGAGCGTGTCCATGAGGGAATAGTTTGCCAATTTCGCAAGATCGTCGAGCGTCGATATAGTCGAGGATATTTTCTGGGGAAGTCGGTTTGTCATAGTTGTTTATACCAAGGCTCGTAAAGATAAATTTTAATACTTTGTATCTGATTCCGTTATTTGTGTAGATATCATTACTTGTTCCTGGTCCTACCCACAAAAAATGGACACGTCAATGTTCTCAAACTGTTGCTCATTATTACAAAGACTCACATCCCGCTGTTTCGTTATCCATTTTTATGTTTTTTTGTAATATATTGAACAGAATAATATATTAACCCCCCAATCAATGCGCTATATAAACAAAACTGATGTAACTCATTGACACTTATTAAACCAATTAGGTTATTTGTTTGCGATAGAGGGTAAAATGGCTCGACGTCACTATGCATTATGCTGTCTAGTGCCACATGAGTATATGTACCAATAAATGCACTGCCGGATGCTACCCACCAAGTTATTTGGATTGGATTGTTCTTCTTAGCTATACCTATGAGCCTTAACCCTAGCTCTGACAAATACTTGCCAGATAGCGCCGAAAAAATTGCTAGTAACGTCGCTCCCACATATGTATGGGAAAACCCATGCAAATGGCCGTCACCAGTTAAAAGCACAAATAATGGTTGTAGATCCATTATGATTTGCGCCCACCCAAATACCATTAAGCTAAAGCTCCCTTGAAGAAATGCTTTTATTAGTATTCCTGGCCCCATATGAAAAGGAGTAAACGGCATCTATTTCCTTAAAACATAACAACTGTATTAATGAGCGCTAGCAGTCTCGTAATCATTTTTTGGATTGCTCATACCACTATAGGAACTCTTTCTTTGACAGGTTGTGGTAAGTAAGCAACCAATTGGCGGCGTGCTTTATGCCAAAATCCAGATAGTAATAGAAGTGAAAAACCAATAAACACACCTACATAAGCAAAACTATCACCAGCAAGGCCGTATGTGTTAAGTAATTTGGTTAATGCAACCAGAACATACACCAGAGACGAGACCATGAATGCTCGTCTATCGATAACAACGGATGTAAATGTAAGCAATATATAAAGGACAATTATAGCTGCCAAGCTGGCTAGACTCTCATTTCCCTCTAGAACTCCAAGGTTCGAAAATATCGGGTGCACAATAAGGGGGGCAGAAGTTAGATGAAGCCAAAATGCGACATCGGACTTTCCTGTTACACGTTTTAAATCAGCTGCATCCCAACGCATTGCAATAAAAAATATTGCTACACCGCCTAAAAACATTAAATACATTAGGTAGTCTTTAAAGACTGGGGATACAGATAAAAGTAGGGAGACAAAAAATACCACCACTGTAACAGCCCCCGCCGCCACAGTTATAGGGACTTTAAAACGCTTCCAATGAAACCATGCTCCAGTTGATGCCACCAAAGCCGCAAGCATTAACGAATTTTCTGAGGGTGCTTCAAACATTAATACAACGGATGCGTACACACCTCCAACAAAGGCAATAAGCAGAGCGATCGCAGGTAGCGCCATTTTTCGTTTTAGGACAAAGAACTCTGCTAGTCCCCACGCCAGTATTGACACGACTATCGTTGCAAGAGCGGGGTGAAAGTTGTGTGTCACCCACCCAGATGACAACAAAAGCAAGGCACAAGCAATAACTACGAAAATGTCATTAAAACTGGCAATCAATCTAAAATTTTCTTCATCTGCTACATGTGTGTTATTTCGATTCAAAATATATGTTCGAAACGTTTCTACAGATGTGGCTGTAAAAATACCTTTATCTACAGCTCTTTCTAAATCTTCATCTGTGTACATATTACTCCTTACGACGTGATGAGCGCCTAATAGTGTGATAACGAAACCCGATTGGTATTTGAGTACCTCAGATACCATCTAGCTGGAGATTTGTTTAATAAAACTAAATATAGGTGCCCAATATTCCTGTCCATACAGATCATGCAAATTATTATGATCTGCGCCTTCCACCTTTATAAATTTCTTTCGAGCATGAGCAGTATCAAAAATATCTTTACCCATTGAATATGGGATAACACGGTCTTTTGTGCCATGAATAACTAACAGGGGGGCCTTAACACTTTTCATTTTAGTTATATTGTCAAATGAGTTTCCAGCTAATGATGAGATAGAAGCCAATCCACCGGCTTTAGCTTGAGCCTTACCGCTAGTTAGGGGAGTAACCAATATTATTCCTCCTATATCCTCATGTTTCGCTGTATTTATAGCTACTGTAGTCCCTATTGAACGGCCAAATATGATGATATTTCTTTTGGTGAATCCCAGGTTTTCAATCACATATTTAAATATCGCCTCACCATCCTGGTAGACGCCTTCCTCACTTGGGGCGCCGCCACTCTTCCCATACCCCCTATAACTAACCCCTACTACATTCACGCCAAATTCATGGAGCTGAAGTAAGCTAGGAATTCTATGATAAATATTACCGGCGTTGCCGTGAAAATAGATTAATACCTTTTCAGATCCTGCTGAAGGAATATAAAGAGACGTAATTTCCACCTCATCTTCAGTGGTAACTGTAATTTCTTGGATTCCTTGGGGCAGCCTGTTCTTTGGTATTACATTCACATTATCAGGATGAAATGCTAGCTTGTTAACAATGGGCTTACACCCATGCATAGTTATCCCAAGCATGACTGTAAATATTAACGTGCTTACTATCCTCATATATCCAAGCCTAATCGTTAGCACTAAATCTCCTTGCACGGAATATCAAAGTCCACGTGATAATGTTCGTCGTGCCTTACCCAAGACCTTTTTTTTGAGATATTCACTATATTTAGTGCTCATGAGGTAAGGCTGCAATTTAGGGTCAAATATGACTCGCCATAAATCAACCCCATGCTCAATTGCCTTTTTATGAAGGCTAACGATGTGGGCCGCTAGAGCCTCATAATCGATTTTATACTCTTCATAATTCCCAGCCGTATCAAATTCTATGGAATATCCAAGCTTGTTGAAATAATGGGTTGGCAAATGGTCGGATTTTCCGTCCTCATTCGTAACGGGCACCATGAAATCTACTGATAATCCGCTTCTATGAGTTTTATGGGGTTTGAATTGACCGCCTTCCTTAAATCCAGTTTCAGCGTATTTATAAACCTTCCCGGGGGTTTCAGTTTCCAGCCATTCGTAAGATGAAATAATTATTTCTTTTACTTTCGAATGAACGTAGGTTCTTCCAATAATCTCGGCAGTTTTACTGTAGCCAATGTAATTGGCTCCCTCACTAGGTAGCTTGACTCCACCTTCAAGCCTTCCATTTGATGTGGTTCCATAACATGTGCTTTCTTCAGCTAAAGCAACTGAACTGAAAAGAGCTACTGCAATGGCTAAATATTTCACTATCATCTTTAGAAAATGCCAAAGCGCTTCTTCCCAACATTCTTACGATCAACAACAATAAGGTCATTAATCCCATTTTTATCGAACTTTTCTAGGAGAACACCCGAACCCTTATTAAGCTTTAGATTCATCTCTTCTTCATACAGCGGGACAATACTGAAAAACTCTATAGTTTTGCCCTCGTCAATAGTTAAGCTGTAAAAATCTTGAGTAACGCTTACTGAGGGAAGGAGTATTACGCCATTCAACAAAGTATTATCCGCAAAGGGTTCCGCAGGGTCTCCATTTGGTAATGTATGCCCCCATCCCAGCCAAGTATTATATTTATGCGGGAATCGCGCCAAGTGCTTTAACTGCCGAACAGGCCAATACCACTCCTCATCCTTAAATGACTCGTCATCAATTTGCCAGAACTTAGGTAATGTAACCATAAGTTCCATATATCGCGTTGCTTCGACATCATCAGACACCAACATCGGTAGATCACTCATACCGGACGTTACTAGTGTATGAAATGGCCTTTCCTTGGTAGGTTTGACATGATGAACATCAATATGAACAGTATCAGATATGATTTCATGAAAAACCATACCCACTTCACCAATATAGCGTTCGATATGGTCTGAAATTTGTTCTATACATTCCTCACCATTGGGAGCTTCCCATTCTTTCTCACCATCCGTGTACCTAAAAATAGGTGCGCCAGACAATGAAACAAGATTGCTTTCCTCACGCATAATTCCCCCAGTGTATCTTGCGTCTGATTCTAAGATATGCAGCCACCGCCGCAAACTATGTTTAATCCAAATTCTACCTAACCATAGGTGTTTATGGTACTAAATGTATGGAAATGTACGACTGCAGACGAAAAAACACTTATATTTGATGTGACTTCTAGTAGGTTATGTGAAATAGGTGAAATCATTGTTCAATGACTGCTTTGAAGCCCTGGGGGCATAGTATTAAACCCAACTTAATGATGACAAACAGCATAAAGTCAGCTTCTGACTTTAACTGGAATTGACCGGTATGGGTACCAACCTGACCAATTAAGAATCTGATAGTAAGTGTAGCGACAACATAACGACGGAGCCCTGTTTTGCCAGGTCTCCGTCGTTGTCTGTCCTAATAATAGAATTACACCGATTCCTTGCTTAAATCCTTCCGGGCAATAGTCAGCGCCTCTGCCAGTATCTGTTCTAGTCGATCCAATACAGAATCCGATTGATCATCATTGACATCTTCATCTGCTGACGTGTCTGAGATGCCAAGTTTAACTGCACTGGGCATACCTGCGCCTTGATATGTTGATGGCAAACCGAGTGAATTACAGCCATTTTTTAGGGTCGTAAATAATGTATCAACCCGTCTATCGTCACGGGCCATGTGACGAATATCATCCCGTGCTTGTAATAAAACAGCTGTAATTCCTGCAACGTGGGGGCAGGCCATTGAGGTTCCATCCCAGGCAGCATAGCCACCGCCGGGGACGGTTGATAACACTCCTACGCCGGGGGCACAGACATCTACCTCATCACCAAAGCAGGTAAAGCGTGCTGCAAAGTATTGCCCATCTGTGCTGTTGTGTTCGCCAATCTGACGCTGATGATAGCTATCTTCTGGGAATGCTCCGGCTTTGCCGATTGCGGCTACTGCCAGTACTTCAGCAAAGGCTGCCGGGTACTGTACTTGATCACCCGAATTACCTGCCGCGGCGATACAAGCCACGCCATTTTGTTTTGCTTGTTGAAGTTTTTGCTGCAATAGCTCTGATTTTTTGCGGCTACCTAGGCTAAGATTTATCACATCTACCTGTTCGTTGATGCATTTATCTAGACTCTTGATAAGGTCGCTAAAGCGGCCACCGGGAAAAATTTTTAAGGCTATCAGATCAGCTTCTGGTGCAAATCCTCGTATACCATTTTCATCGTGCAATGCAGCCACTGTTCCGGCTACATGGGTGCCATGTGTAACGGTGTCTTGGCGCCAGCTGCTTTCTGAGTCTGCATCGTTGGTAAAATCAAAACCACTGCTTGCCTTTAAATCACTGTGCTCAACTGATAGACCTGAATCTATTATCGCTACTTTAACGCCGTTGCCTTTGAGTTCGGGTTTAAGTTTTTCCGCCGCCATCGCTATATGTCCCCAGGGATATATTTCCTGACTGGGAAAACCAACCTGATCTTCGCTAAAGTTTCGAAGTTTGACGCTATTAATTTGTGCGGATTTAAGGTTCGGATTATCTATCCATAAACTCCAGTAATTATTGCGTGGTTTGATATACAGTCCCTTGAGTGATTCCAGCGAATCACCAAGCAAACTTAAGACAACTTCACCGTTTTCATCAGTCAGGCCCTTGATGGGAAATAAACTGCCTATAAGGTATACAGTGGCAGCAACTACGGCTTCAGAATCATTACCCTGAACACTAATTTTTACCTCAGTCTCTTGCTCGGATGATACTTCCAAACCAGGGTCACGGGCCAAATCCAGCCATGGCTCTAGTGGTTGATCGAACATGTCCAGTTCAAGATCTTGTTCGATAATGACCTTCTTACCAAAACGTTTTTGCAGCAGATCAGCATGCACTGGTGTTGTCGAGACGATAAAGATTGCATCACCTTCTTGCTGGTCCATGCGTTCAAGCAACTCAATATCACCGTCAGCATTCAGGGCTTGCTCTAAAATAGCAAAGTCCATGGGTTCGATGTCTTGGGGTAGGGTTTGGGTAGGCCGCCGAGCAATTAAAAAACGTTCTTGACGTGACGTTATTTCATGCTTGGTTTGATTTGCCTTTTTTCTAGTTGCCATATCATTCTCCTGAACAAAGTATTTGAGTGCATATGTGTTGTTATGCCTGTTGAGAATTCACTGACTCTCTAAGTTCTTTAACTTCGTTTTCCAGACGTTTCAACAAGTCATGAGCTTGATTTACAGCTGAGGCTACTTGATCGATGCGTTTTTGAATTGCCTCGTCACCTTCTTCGGATATTGGCTCACCACGTAATGCTGTCACCAGGTCTTGAGCTTTTTCTAGAACGTCTATTAAGGCATTAACCTGGCTGTCTTGTGTTTTATTTTCATCGCTGTCATCAATAAATTCACTTAGCTCAGCGAACTCCGATTCCAGTGCGTCAAGATCTGAAAAGTCCTCTTCACTTTCAAATGAGCTTAGCCCTGCCAAATCACCTCCCTTAAGTATGTTGTTCAATTCAGATTCCACCTTTGATAGAAAATTGTCATCCGTTAGACTCACCATAATCGCGCTCCGTATTCATAATTAAATTAGTTAGGCCGGCAGGGGAGGCCCCTGGCCGGCTGGTTTTTTGTCAGCGTGTGGTTGCTTTTTAACTAACGCAACGACGAATGCAGCGATATGTTGCATAAGCTGATCGAAGCGCGGCGATGTATTTGCCGCGGCGGAACAATTGAATTGTCCGTCTTAGTAAAGCTGCACAACGTGCGCAACGACGACCATGACGACGTACCAATGCAATCAGTTTTCTGATGAGCTTTAACACCTTGCGACGCAAGAAACCACCAAGAAACTGGACATCCAAGTCATCTTCCGCCATGGCACTAAGGCCTGCTTCGGCGCTCTCCATAATTCCAGCGGCTTTAATCTCATCTTCGAGTGCTGTGAATTCTTCTAGATCTTCTGCGCCTAGCTCACCTTCTTCTATGCTCATTTCTACAAACTCTGATTCAACTTCCCTGATTTCGGCGTCGAACTGGTCTAACTCTGAATTATTGATGTTGTCGCTCATTTGAAAATCCTCCATTGGTTTATCTAATGTTTGCAAGACGCCGTTTCGTCTTACAGTGACTAGACTAGGGAGGTGGAGGAGATACGTAAGTTAACTACTGCACGTCAGAAATGTGAAAAAATACCATTTCTTAATTATGCTTGGATAAGTGTACTCAGGCCGTGTGTGGCGGCTGCAGTGTTAGTGACTGGGGGGGGGAGTATTGTTTTTTACGCCATCTCAGTGAAGAGCAGGCGTTTGCCACTTTTGCGCAAGCTGAGCCATTCCTTGACCAGCCGGACAATGTCATTTATAGCTTTGGCCCTGAAGACGGCACCCTAAGTCAGGATGTGATTGATAAAGCTGATGCCTTAGTTTATGTACCGACCAACGGCTGCATGAACCTGGCGGCAGCTGTAAATGTGGTGTTATATGACAGGCTGGCTCAATCAGACTTGAGCCTTGCTGGTGACCAAAAAGCCGAGATACTAATAATAAAGTCAAACTGAATGCGTCATCCAAGCAGTGACTGGCCGGTTAGTAAATGAATAAACTTCTTATTCTTGAACAGATCCTCGAGGTATTGCGCTGTGATCTGGTTGCCTTGCAGGCGGCTGTTAAAATCGCACATGAAAGCGCCACCCATGGCGAGAGTGTTGCCGAAAATAAATATGATACGCGTGGTCTGGAAGCAGTCTATTTGGCTCATGGGCAGGCCAAACGTGCACAAGAAATTGAAATCGCCTTGCGGCTCTATGAGGCTATTTCTCCTCAAACCTTGGTCCATCCATTCAATCAAGTAGGCGTTTCGTCGCTAGTGCAGCTGGACGATCAGGATGGAGTGACGCGTTGGCTATGGCTGGGTGAAGATGCCGGTGGGCTCAAGTTCACATTTGATCATAGGGAAATCACCATCGTTACGCCGCAATCGCCGCTGGGTGCTGCGTTAATGGGACGCAAGCAAGACGATGTATTTGAGCTGCATGTGGCTAATAATCAGATGGAGTATGAAATTATGTCCCTCTATTAAGTGTTCGAATAATTGGTATGTTTTGTGTCCAGGAATGAATACAGTTGCAGGGGGGGGCTCAATTGTTGGTGCAAGGTTGTTTCTAAGTGCCATTTTTGAACCTAGGGTAATTAAGTCGGATAACTTTACACAACCTTTTTTTTTATCTTCGAAGAATATTTATCTTATTGTTTTTTTAATGAAAAAATTTTTGGCATGCTTGTTGATTTAGAATTTAATGAAATAATTATTTATCAATTTACTGGAATTAGGAGTATTAAATGGCTGTTAGAAAGAGTTCATTATTAGCAACTGGGGCATTTGCACTATTAAGTACTTGCATGTCATTTTCAGCAAGCGCGACTGAGATGCTAAGTAATGGCGGCTTTGAAACTGGAGACTTTAGCAGCTGGTCAGCAATCAGCAACGGCGGAACCGGTGGTTGTTCGGTAAATTTGTGGTCCGTTAATGCTACAGGAGCTCATGGTTGTACGAATAACGGAACAGTTACACCAGCCCCGACTAGCGGCACATATGCAGCCTATAATACCTTTGACGGTGTTGGCGGCGCTCCATTTTTGCTTTCCCAGAGTTTCGCTTTGCCCTCGTCAGTTTCTGGCGCAACACTTTCGTTCCTTGAAACCTATAATATGAGCCATGGTGGTCTTCTTCGCACATTCCAGATAGACCTTTTTGATGCCACAAATACGACATTTTTGGCTAACCTTTTTTCTGTTCAGCCTGGCGGAAGCGACGTTCTTGGCTGGACCTCACAGTCTCTTGATGTCACTGGCTTAGTTGCTGCTCAGGCGGGTCAAACAGTTACCCTGCGTTTATCCAACATAATCCCAGAGAGTTACACCGGGCCAGCGGGTTTTGGTGTGGATGATATTTCTCTGGATGTTACATCAGTACCAGAACCTGCCACATTTGCTCTGATGGGGCTTGGCTTGGCTGGACTTGCATTTAGAAAAAAGAAGCAGGCCTAATTATTTAGAAGTTTGAAGTAATGACTAGCTCCGCCTTATGGCGGGGCTTTTTTTGTGATCAAAAATGCAGAATCGCAGTATTGTAATTTCAGCTGCATGCTACTCGTTAAGAGGTCTAAGAATGACGTTTTTGGATCAATTTGAGTGCTACTGTCAATGTCAGTAGATAGCAATCGACATCGACCTGTTGGTATAGGCTGCTAAGTTACATAGAAATGTAGTGCTTATTAAAATATCAGAACCCCTTGTTTAGTACCTGGCTATGTCTGAAACAATCAAGAACCTTATTCAATCCAGATTTCTACACGACGGTTCTTGTAACGCCCGTGGGCAGTACTGTTTGATGCAATAGGAATCGCCTCACCAAACCCCCGGCTGACAGCCGGATATACACCTCGAGCATTCAATGCCATCTCAATGGTTTCGACACGTTGTTGTGACAGTGCCAAATTTTTCTCACTATCACCGGTACTGTCGGTAAAACCGAATAGCAACACCCGACGGCCCTTATTCTGAAAAATGTAATCAACCACCCGGTTGAGGTCACGGTTGGCCTTGTTATCCAGGGTGTTACTGGCACTGTTAAAACGGAAGTTCAGTGACAGGCGCTGGGCGCTTTTTGTCAGGTTACGATATGCCCAGGGATAACTTTTGTCATGATGGGGGCTGCTGGCAAAAATATTTTGCGAAACAAAACCGTGTTTTTCGACCACATCCTGCCCGGCCTGGGTATGCACAAATTCGACAAATGATTTCACCTGGTTATCGGCATTTTGTGGCAGGTACAAATACAGACGTCGTGATAAAGGGTAGTCTTCGGTACCAATGGTGAAGGCTGTCGGCACGATTGGCATTGTGTTTGTGCCTTCTGAAACCGCCAATAATTTTGCATAGCGGACATAAGGCAATGCGATAAAACCAATACCGCCTGCATCAGCGGCAACCATGTCGGATAACTCAGAACTGGATTCGAAACGTTGCGCGGTCTCTACCAATTCGGTCTTGTTGGGTTTTAATACCAGGGACTTAAAGGTGTCCCAGGTGCCAGAATTGCTTGCTCGTGCATAGACGCTAACCTGACCGGAGCTACCGCCCAGATCTTGCCAGTCAGTAACCTCGCCTGAAAACAATTGTGCTATTTGTTGAGTGGTAAGGGCGCTAATAGGGTTGTTTGGATTGACAATAATTGCCAAACCGTCCAGGCCAATAATGTGTTCACTGTTGGGTGAACTCAAATCACCATATTCGGCCATCAGCTGTTCAACCTCTGAATGCTTAATCTTTCTCGAAGACATGGCAATATCGGCCTTATCGTCCATTAGTGCCTTAAAGCCAGTGCTGGATCCATGCGATGCCAAGCCAATCACATTGAGTGTGCTATCACTTTGTTGAATCATGATTTCACGATCCAGGGCAGAATCACCGACGACAATGCGTGTGTCGCTTGCGCCTTGCATCACCATATAGGCGTCTAATAGTGATGGTGCCAGTACTTCGCCAACGGTATTTGATCCATGTATGTTGAACAGTTTTTGCGGAATCTGACTGATGTTCATTGAAGCCACCTCTTCGGGCGGCACAGATTCAGACTGATTTGTGAACGAACTGGCACCAAGGTATGTTGCGATCAAAACTAGAGTCAATGCCAGCAATCCCACAATAGCAGGTCTTGTATAGTTACCTGTTGTACCTGTTGTACCTGTTGTACCTGTTGTACCTGTTGTACCTGTTGTACCTGTTGTACCTGTTGCAGCTGGGTTAATTTCTATTTTCTGTTCTTCATCGAGCACTGTAATTGGGGCGTTTTTAGTCTTCTGTTTTGATTCAACTTGTTTAGGCTTTACCTCATCACTGAGAATCGGGGTCTGAATAACGGGCGTTTCACTCTGTATGTCACTCCCAGTCATCATATTTACAGGTTGTGAATTGGTGGGCGCCTTGTGTTGAGCAGAAGTCGGTTGTGGATTTGCGTCAAGATCAAAAAGGGCGGCTTCTTCTTGTGCGTGAATGTCTTTCTGCAAGTGCATTATTTTCCATGCCAGTTTTATTGATTTGTCGTCGTCTGAATTGATGACAAAGCTGAGAACTCTTTTTCGATAACTTATGTCTTGAATAAGTTTGTCTAGCCGAACTCTTGCACCAATAATTGGCTGTGACTGCTCCTTAAGTTGGTAGAGCAGGTCAAGCAGTTCGGAATTGACCACATACAAGGATGGTTTGTCTTGAGTATTTTGTTGTTCTTTATTCATCCTGCCCACCGAAACATTTTGAGCGGTGGAGTATAATTTCCGACAATGACACTAAGGTTACAAAGTGCTTGGATAAGGTGTTATTTCGGGGTTTTGTATGATAACGGTGGTTTGTTTTTGGAAAATCAATTTAGTCACTATTTGTCAGCTCAGACCTGAGCTACTAAATATTAACGACGGCGACTGTCAGTTCAATGCCCAGCAGTATCACGTAGGGATAGGCCACTGTTGGCCGTATCGCATTAAGCATATATTCCTTGATTAGTCCGGCAGTACTTGGGCGACTAGCTTCCCAGTTGCTATAAAATTGCATGGCGGGTTGGTCTCCTGAATCGGCCAGCACCTTTTCAATTGCCAATAGGCGCTCGCTGGTGCGGGCCTGCACCGTACGCCAGATACCTTCCTGTAACCACAGCACCAATACAAATACCAGTGCCAGCCACAAACTCATGGCCAGCCCCAGTGAAATTAGGCAGGCCAATACTGCAGTCAGTTTGATCAGCAGACCATAACGGTCGTAGCGTTCGTGCTCTTGGTGAAGGCTGGTCCATTCCTGGTTGAGTAAATTTGCTGGCGCAGAGGTCATGCGTGTGTTCCTTTAATACAGCATAGCTTATGTTATCTGAGGGTGATTATCATGTCTTGGGCAGAAAAGTGCCAGGCAGATTCTGCATGATATTGCCTGGCTGTGTTGCCAGATTTTCTTTTCTCGATTGCCCTTGTTTGGCTTTATCATTAATGTATAGAAAAACAATGAGTTTTTATGAAGGCCTTATTATCCATATTCATTTTTCTGTTGCATTTACCCTTTGCCCAGGCGGAGCAGGTGAGACTGGCTGTGGCTGCCAACTTTCTTACCACTACCAAGGCGTTGGCCCCCCAGTTTGAGAAACAGACTGGTCATCAGCTGGTCATCAGTGGTGCGTCAACAGGTAAACTTTATGCCCAGATCATCCATGGTGCGCCTTACGATGTTTTGCTTTCAGCTGATAAAAGTCATACACAGCAGCTCCAAACGACTGGCAAGGTGGTAGAGGGCAGTCGTTTTGTTTATGCCGAAGGTAGGGTCGTGCTTTGGAGTTCGGCTGCAAAACCCCTCGATGAGAACAGTCTTGCTGATAGTGATTTTGCCAAGTTTGCCATTGCCAACCCTCGCACCGCACCGTATGGCCGGGCAGCACAACAGGCCTTGCAGAATATGGGCTTGTGGCAGGCTGTTAAGCCTAAGCTGGTGCAGGGTGAAAGCATTGGCCAGGCCTTTCAGTTTGTGGCCACAGGTAATGCTCAGTTGGGCATGGTGGCATTGTCTCAGGTGTTGAATCCAGGTAACCGTTATAATCGTCAATACTATTGGTTAGTGCCTGAGAGTCTATATGACCCCTTGCAACAAGAGGCTGCATTGTTAGAGTATGGCCGGGATAATGTGGCAGCAAAACAATTTCTGCAATTTCTCCGCAGTGAAACCGCAGGCAATATCATGCGCAACTATGGCTATCTTTGATGGCCGGCATTGATTTCGGTCCTGTTTGGTTGACCCTGCAACTGGCGACGGTGACGACGGTGATCCTGTTGCTGTTGTCGACACCATTGGCCTGGTGGTTGGCCCATAGCCGTTCACGCTGGGCGGCTATAGTTGAGGCCGTGGTGGCATTACCTTTGGTGTTGCCACCGACGGTATTGGGTTTCTATTTATTGTTGGCGCTGGGGGCTAATGGCATCATTGGCGGGCCGTGGTCCGAGCTGACCGGCTCGGCGCTGACTTTTACCTTTAGCGGTCTGGTGATTGCTTCTGTTTTATACTCGCTGCCGTTTGTGGTGCAGCCACTGCAAAATGCCTTTACTGCCATTGGTCGTAAACCGTTGGAGGTGGCTTGCTGCCTCCGTGCTTCAATTCTGGATGCCTTTGTCACTGTCATGCTGCCACTGGCGAAGCGTGGTTACATTACTGCTGCCGTGTTGGGCTTCACTCACACCATGGGCGAATTTGGTGTGGTGTTGATGGTGGGTGGCAGCATTCCGGGTGAAACCCAGGTGTTGTCGATCGCCATCTACGAGCATGTCGAGGTGCTTGATTACAGCACTGCCCATGCGCTTTCGTTCGGTTTGCTGGCCTTTACCTTTGTGGTGTTGCTGATGGTTTATATTTTTAACAGACGCTTTCCTGTTCATGAGCATTAATCTACAGGCCCGCTTTGATGTCTTGTTTGATGGCTTTGATCTTAAGGTCGAACTGGATCTGCCTGCCCGCGGTGTGACGACACTGTTTGGACCCTCCGGTTCTGGAAAGTCGACGCTGTTGCGTTGTCTGGCAGGGTTGGAACGCAGTCAAACAGGCTTTATAAAACTGGGCGATGCTGTTTGGCAGGACGAGGCCGCAGATATTTTTCTGCCTACTCAACAACGGCCGCTGGGGTATGTGTTTCAGGAACCGCGTCTGTTTAATCACCTGACCGTGCGGGGTAATCTGGAATTTGGCTATAAACGCACGCCTGTCAACGAACGGCGCTTGGATTGGGGGCAGATAATAGAGTTGCTTGCTCTTGGCCATCTTTTAGAGCGCAAACCCCAACGCCTGTCTTTGGGTGAGCAGCAACGCGTTTCGATTGGCCGTGCACTATTGGCCAGTCCAAAGTTGCTGTTGATGGATGAACCCTTGGCCTCGTTGGATATTGCCCGCAAGCGTGAGGTGTTGCCGTTTATACGCAAGCTGCACGACGAACTGGATATCCCGGTGGTCTATGTCAGCCACTCCTTGCAAGAGGTGTTGCAGATCACCGATACCATGGTGATGCTGCGTGATGGCAAGGTCGTTGCCACGGGGCCACTGATTGAGCTGTGTTCGGAACTGGAATTGAGCCAATACCTGGGTGATATGTCCGGCTCGGTACTCGACACGGCAGTGGCTGCTCATGAATCAGAGTTTGGTCTGAGTAGGCTGTCGTTTAATGGTGGCCAGCTGTATGTGCCGTTGCAGAACTGTGCTGTTGGCCATGAGCTGCGTGTTCACGTGTTGGCGCGCAATGTTGGTATTGCCCTGGAAAGGCCTCAGGTGACGAGCAGCTTTCTAAACATACTTGAGGCAACAGTGACAGAGGTTGGTCTGCCGCAATTAGATAAACACTCTGTGCAGATAAAACTCGATGTCGGTGTGCCGCTGTTAGCCAATATCAGCCGAAAATCTTTGCACATTCTAAGGCTAGAGCCGGGGCAAAAGGTCTATGCATTAATCAAGGCTGTATCGCTGGCGCAGGAGCTGGTCGAGGTTTAGCCTAATAGTTCTGAGTAGGGTGTGAAGGCCAAGAGTTCACCGCGTTGAAATGTTACCCCTTCAGGAATGCAGAGCAGACCATCAGTGTTTGTAGTAGACATCAGTGTGGCCGAATCTTGGGATTGATAAGGCTGTGCCGTCATTCGGCCCTCTTGATTTTTGACCACAGAGACGCGTTTGTATTCGCGGCGATTGTCCGGCTTGGTTTGTTCAAAGTCTGCCGTCACTGGATATGATTTAGCTTCTGTTTTTGTCAGCCCCTGGCTTTTCAGAATAAATGGCCGGGCAAACAGGCAAAAGGTAACAAAGCTTGAAACCGGGTTGCCGGGCAGGCCGATAAAAGGTTTGTCTAAGACATTGCCAAAGGCCAGTGGTTTGCCTGGTTTGATCTTGATGCGCCATAGTTCCAGTTTGCCCAGCTCTTCCACCACCGCCTTGACGTGATCTTCTTCACCGACTGAAACACCGCCGCTGGAGATGATGACATCACAGCTCTGTGCCGCTTGTTTGAGTGCGGCCTTGATAGCAGCGGCATCGTCGATCACCGGGCCTATGCTTGTGACTTCACAATTTAATGCTGTCAGCATGTTGGCCAACATGTATTGATTGGCGTTGTAGATTTGGCCGGGTTTTAGCGATTGTCCCGGGTCAATCAGCTCATCGCCTGTGGTGAGCAGGGCGACTTTGAGGCGACGGTATACCGTAATGCTGTTTATGCCTGTCGATGCAGCCAGGGCAATCTCTGCAGGATCAAGCCTGGTGCCATGTGCAAGTATTACTGCGCCCTGGCTGACGTGGCAGCCTTTGGCGCGAACAAACTGACCCGCTTTGATTTCATCTGGCAGGGTGACATGATTATCCATCAGGCTACAGGCCTCTTGCATTACAACGGTGTCAGCACCTTCTGGTAGTGGTGCGCCGGTAAATATTCGCGCCACACTGCCAGCGACAAGCGCTGCTGACGATTGCTGGCCTGCGGCAATACGTTGACTGATGGGCAAGGGGGTACGGCGGGCGACATCTGCGCTGTTGATGGCATAACCATCCATGGCGCTGGCATGGAATGGCGGTACGTCAATCTGTGAGTGAATGTCATGCGCTAGCACACGACCAAGGGAATTATTCAGATTAACAGTCTCGGTTTCTATTACGCTTTGAGCCTGAGATAGCAAGGCCCTAAGTGCGGTTTCCACTGGGATTAAACCGCTGCTGTCACATGATGGTTGCATGGGCTATCTAACTTATGAGGCGATGTTGGGTAACAACTCAACAAAGTTGCATGGCCTGTGGGTGTAATCCAATTGTTGCAGCAGAATATCTTGCCAGCCGGTTTTACAGGCATTGCCCGAACCGGGCAGGCTGAAGAGGTAGGTGTTATTGGCTGTTCCTGCCAGGGCGCGGGATTGTATAGTTGAAGTGCCGACCTGTTCAATGGAAATTGTACGGAAGTATTCACCAAAGCCTGGGATCTCTTTATCCAATAGTGGTCTGATAGCTTCAGGTGTGATGTCACGTTGAGAGAAACCAGTGCCGCCAGTGGTGATGATGGTTTGAATGCTTGGGTCAGCTATCCACTGTGAAAGTTGGGCGCGGATGCTATACATGTCATCTTTGACGATGACTTTGCTGCTGAGTTTATGTCCGGCTTGCTGTACGGCTTCAGCTAGATAGTTCCCCGATTTATCACTTTGTTCATCGCGTGTGTCGGAAATAGTGAGAATGGCAATGGTCAGCGGTATGAATTCTCGCTTGGCAGTTGCGGTCATAAATAAATCCTATTGTTGTCAATGAAAGCAGCATAGTAACTTCTTTGCTGTTTGTTCAATTATTTTTTTCAGAGGTTTCGTATTTGTTTATATCAGTCAATAATAAAATAATGTAATTCTAAACTGTTGATTGTTTTGGCCGATAGTGCTTGTACAGGTCATAATTGTTTTTTAGCAATTAAAATAGCAGTCACACAGAATTTTATAGCGTTTTCCCGCTTAAGATGGCTTAATTATTCAATCTTGATATCTTGCTAGTATTCATTAAAGTTAAATACCGTTCGCAATAATTTTATTTTATCAGCTCAACCTGAGGAGACGAGTGCATGTCTGACGACAAGAACAAGCCATGGGATAAACTTCGTGGTCAACTGGAAGACAATGGTGCCAGTTCTAAAGACCTGGATCGTGTAGATGAAGTCACTTCCAGACGTAAATTCCTTGGCCAACTTGGTGCTCTGGGTGCGCTGGCTACTTTTGGTGCGGCTTCTGAAAGTGGCTTGGTCGGTCGTGGCTTGATTCCACAGGCGATGGCAGAAGAAGCAGATGCTTCAGTTAAAGAGGTTTCAGGCAAACCTGGCATGTTGGTGCACAATGTTAGACCTGTGAATGGCGAATTTGCACCGCACCTGCTTGACGACGACATTACACCAACCGAACGCCACTTTGTCCGCAATAACGGTCTGGTGCCAGACCAGGCTACTCAGCGTAATGCCCAGGGTTGGAAGTTAACTATCGATGGTGAAGTTCATACTCCTCTTGAGCTAAGCCTGGCTGATTTAAAGGCCATGGATAGCGTCAGCCTGCCAATGCTGATCGAGTGTGGTGGCAATGGTCGTGCAAATTTCGAACCCGCTGTCCGTGGTAATCCTTGGGATCGCGGTGCGGTTGGCTGTGCCCAGTGGACAGGTGTGCCGCTGCGCGACATCCTCAAGAAGGCTGGGCTGAAAGATACGGCTGTTTACACCGCCCACTATGGTGATGATCCATCTTTAGGTGCAGCGCCACCATTCTCACGTGGTGTTCCTATTGATAAGGCTATGGATAAATACACTATTGTTGCTTATCAGATGAATGGCAAGGATCTGGATCCACTGAATGGCTTTCCAGTACGTCTGGTTGTGCCTGGTTGGGTCGGCAGCTGCTCACAAAAATGGCTCAACCGTATCTGGGTGCGTGATCAGGTTCATGACTCCAAGAAGATGTCTGGCTATGCCTATCGAGTGCCTAAATACCCAGTAGTTCCAGGAACCAAGCCGCCAAAATCTGATATGGAAATCGCCACCGCCTGGCGCATCAAGTCCATGATCACCAACCTGGAACCCAACAGCAAGTTTGCTGTTGGTCAGAAGATCCCGGTGGGTGGCCATGCCTGGGCGGGTGAAAACAAGGTCAGTAAGGTCTATGTCTCGACTGACTACGGCATTACCTGGAAGAAGGCTAAGCTGAATCGTGCGCCTAATAAGTATTCCTGGCAGCGTTTTGGGACTGAAGTCTCTTTCAAGGGCAAGGGGTATTATGAAGTATGGGCACGTGCCTTCGATGATGATGGCAATACCCAGCCTTTCCAACAGCCTTGGAATCCAAAAGGTTACCTGGGTAATGTAATTCACCGCGTGCCTGTGCTTGTTGGGGTTTAGTGAATGTTTAAACGTTTAGCCGTAATTGCCCTTTGTCTTCCCGCCCTGAGTTGGGCGGGGGACGATGCCAAGCTGGCGGAAGGCAAAACCTTGTTTGAATCTTATTGTGGTGCCTGCCATAGCATAATGTTGCCTAAGTCTCAGCGTCTAGATCGTAATAACTGGGCCTGGGTAGTCGATGATATGGTTAATGAAATGGGCTGCGGTATTAATGAAGAAGAGCAGGTACTGATTATCGATTATCTCGCCGAGAACTTTGGTCCTAATTCAAAGTGATCGTTTTTATATGATTTGATTAACAGTGCAGCCTTTGTTTGTGTTTAGAGCCCCGTTATTTAACGGGGCTTTTTTATTGTGAATGCAGGCTGGGTGTATGCGTTGTAATTGCATAGCTATCACAATAGTTGTTGCAGTTTTATCCAGATGTTGTCCAGAATTTTGACCTGAGCCATTGCTGTTGGGTGGAGGCCGTCTTGTTGAAACATGCTTTTGTCCTTACCGATTCCATCGAGTAAAAAAGGTATTAGTGGAACGTTTTGTGATGAGGCAAGCTGTTTGAATGTGTCATGGAATAGCTTGGTATAGGCGGGGCCATAATTGGGTGGTAGCTGCATGCCAACCAAAAGTACAGCCGCACCTTTATGTTTTGACTGTTCGATTATGCTGTTCAGGTTTACGTGCATCTGTTTGAGTGAAAGGCCACGCAGGCCATCGTTGGCGCCAAGGGCAATAATTACAATTTTGGGTTGGTAGCGATGCAGCAGGGCAGGCAGGCGCGACAACCCGCCTGAAGTGGTTTCGCCACTAATGCTGGCATTGATGACTTTGTAGTCGTGGTTTTTTTGCTGTAAGCGTTTTTGCAAAAGTGCGCCCCAGCCCTGTTGCTGCTCTATGCCAAATGCGGCGCTGAGACTATCGCCAAACACTAGTAAGGTTGGGCTATTGGCAGAAACAGAGCTGCAAATGGTCAGGGTAAGTACAAATGTGATCCAGGCTTTCATTAAATCCTCCGAGACTTTACATTGTAACGCTGTGGGATTTTTTCGAAACCGTGGTTGTCTGAGTTCATGGTTAGTGAATCAGTTTGGAAATGATTATGAATGCTGTTCTAAAAGTTGAGAGCTTGACGAAACGGGTGATAAGCCCCGAGGGTGAATTGACACTTTTAAATGATGTTGCTCTCGATATAAAGGCAGCAGAAACAGTGGCGATTATCGGCGCATCCGGTGCGGGGAAATCGACCCTGTTGGGTTTGTTGGCCGGATTGGATACGCCGTCCGGTGGACAGGTTGTGGTTGATGGGGTTGACCTGTTTGCCCTGGATGAAGATGGTCGTGCCCGGCTTAGGGCCGAAAAGGTGGGCTTCGTCTTTCAGGCCTTTCAGTTATTGCCCAACCTTACAGCCTTGGAAAACGTCATGTTGCCCCTGGAACTCACAGGCAGAACTGATGCTACTGATGTGGCAAGACGGGTACTTGAACGGGTTGGCCTTGGGCCGCGTCAAAGTCATTATCCCAAACAGTTGTCTGGCGGTGAGCAGCAGCGGGTTGCCATTGCCCGTGCCTTTGCGCCACAACCTAAAATCCTATTTGCCGATGAGCCGACCGGTAATCTCGATGCTAAGACGGGCAGCACTATTATTGACTTGTTGTTTGAACTAAATGCCGAGCAGGGCACAACTCTGATTCTGGTGACGCACGATAGCAATCTTGCAGATCGTTGTATGCGTCAACTGGAGCTAGAGGAAGGTTGCTTGAGGGAAGGCGTGTGACGGCCTTGCAACTGGGGCTGCGTCAGCTACGGCGTGACTGGTCTGCCGGTGAGCTGACTGTGCTGATGCTGGCGTTGATTATTGCAGTTGCTAGTGTCAGTTCGGTCAATTTCTTTACCAATCGTATTCAATTGGCCCTGGAGAGCCAGTCTAATGACTTGCTGGGTGGCGACCTGGTCTTTTCATCCAGCAATCCTGTCCCTGATGAAAGAATTGCAGCGGCAAATGCTGCTGGGCTTAAAACGGTCGCGACGGTTGAGTTTCCAACCATGGTTCTGTCAGCCGATTCCAGTCAGCTGGTGGCGCTTAAAGCCGTTGGCAGCGATTATCCATTACGTGGTCGCATACATATTGCCAACGAGTTATTTGCTCCAGCTGCAGCCGTTGCCGAGGCACCAGCGCTTGGCAGTGTCTGGGTCGGTAGTCAGGTGTTGACGCAGCTCGGGCTTGAGGTGGGGGATAGCCTGACTGTGGGGGCTGTTGACCTGATTGTGGCGGCGGTGTTGGTCAATGAGCCTGAGCAATCCGGTGGTATGTTGTTTGGTTTTGCGCCGCGCTTGTTAATGAATATTGATGACCTTGCAAATACTCAGCTGGTTCAACCGGCCAGCCGAGTAAATTATCGTTTGCTGCTGGCGGGTGAAACAAACAGCATTGCCAAGTTACAGCGTGACTGGCAGAAACAGCTTGTAGCGGGTGAGAGACTGAACAGCATTAAAGATGCGCGGCCGCAGGTACAAACAGCCTTGCAACGGGCTGAGGCCTTTCTTGGCTTGGCGGCGCTGGTTAGCGTGTTACTTGCCGCAGCAGCGGTAGCTATGGCCGCTCGCCGCTTTGTTAGTCGTCATTTGGATAACTGCGCCGTGATGCGTTGCCTCGGTGCCGAACAAGGTTTCATCAGTCGGCTATATCTGTGGCAGATGCTTGTGCTGGGCTTGGTGGCCAGTGGCGTGGGAGTGTTGCTTGGCTATCTGGCACAGTTGGGTTTGGCCTCTTTTTTGGGACCGCTTGCAGGTATTAATTTACCACCACCCGATGGCTGGCCTGTGCTGATAGGGTTTCTGACAGGCATGATTACCTTGCTGGGGTTTGCTATTCCACCAATTATGCAGCTGGCCAATGTACCAACCTTGCGGGTTTTGAATCGTGACTTGGGCAATGTCGGACTAAATACGCTGGCTGCCTATGCGGTCGGTATTACTGCATTTATCATTTTGACCTTTATGCAGGCACAAAATATCAAGCTGGCAGTCAGCATTATTTTAGGTTTGTTATTGCTGTTGCTGATATTGACGTTGCTGGCGGCGATGTTATTGCTGTTGCTTAAATGGGTTATTAAACATGCGGGGACATCTTGGCGGTTTGGCCTGGTCAATATCAGTCGTCGTGCCCGGCATAGCATTATTCAGATGGTGGGTTTTAGTATCGGTTTGATGGCCTTGTTGCTATTGGCGGTGGTGCGGACGGATCTTCTTGATGAGTGGCAAGGAGGCTTGGCTGAGAACACACCAAACCGTTTTCTGATCAATATACAACCTGCTCAGATTGACCAGATTGAGGCATTTTTCGTCGCTGAGAATATTGAAGCGCCGCTGCTTTATCCAATGGTGAGGGCGCGTTTGGTGGGGATTAATGGCCAGGCAGTGGTGGCAGATGGGTTTGATAGTGAACGTGGTAAACGTCTGGCAAGTCGTGAATTTAATCTCTCCTGGGCTGCCGAAATGCAGCCAGACAACGAGATTGTTGCTGGTCGCTGGTGGACTGACTCAGAAAACGATAAGCCAATGTTATCGGTTGAAGCTGGTTTGGCAAAGGAGCTGGGGCTGGTCTTGGGTGACAGGCTAACCTATTCAGCGGCCGGGCAAAGCTTTACTGCTGAGATCAGTAGCCTGCGTAGTGTTGATTGGGGCAGCTTTAATGCCAACTTTTTTGTTCTTGCGCCGCCGCAGTTGTTGCAGGGTTTTCCGGTCAGTTATATCACTGCCTTTTATTTGCCAGAATCACAACATGGGTTTCTGAACCGCCTATTGCAGTCGTTCGCCAATATCACGGTGTTTGATGTGGCGGGTATTTTGTCTCAGGTGCGTAATATCATTGAGCGCGTCACCCTGGCGGTAGAATATGTTTTTCTATTTACCTTGTTAGCAGGGTTGATGGTGATGTATGCCGCCATCCATTCAACGCTGGATGAGCGAATCCGTGAAGCGGCAATTTTGCGAACGCTTGGTGCTCGCCGTGGCCAGCTGCTCAGTAGTATTGTGCTTGAATATTCAGTTTTAGGTCTGTTGTCAGGGTTGGTGGCGGCATCTGTGGCGGCTGTTGTGGGAGTGGTGGTCGCCGAGCGTATTTTTGATCTTGATTATGTCCCGGGATTATCTCTTTGGCTTGTGGGTGGTTTGATTGGTGCGGTTGGTGTTGGTCTGGCAGGGACGTTGGGGACGCGATTTGTCATTAATCAGCCGCCCTTAAAGACTTTGCGTCAGTTTTGAAGCCGCAACAAAATTTACACGATTAAAAAATGGTTTGCATTTCCTGACTGTTGCTCTATGTTTTTTCTGGGTGTTGGATTGTTTTTCCCATTAGTGACATGTGTTTTAACCATTATCTAGTTAGGAGAAGAATATGACGCATAAAAGTTCGGGTGATACTGATACGATTGTTGTACTTGGGGCGTGTGGCCTGGTATCGATAGTGGGGGTGTTTGCATCGATTCTATTTTGATGAATCACAAAATATGATTTTAAGAGGGCTGCTTGTCGCGGCCCTTTTTTATTAGGTTATTTGATTCCTGTGGCTAGCAGATACTCATGCGGTATGACCAGGCCGTTGCTGGTTTGAAAGTCACTAGCAAAGCGGGCGACTTCATCGCGAACATTCTCCCGTTCCCCTTGGGGCAGGGCGTCGAACTGTTGTTTCATGATGTCTGAGGCCTCGATGAGGTCCCAATATTCTTCAAATGATTGAAACTGGTAGTTGAACTGTTTAGCTTCAATTTTGAAGTTTTCAAAACCAGCCTGTTGTAACAGCGTTTCAAGTACGCCTTCTTCTCCCAGAGAGGTGACTTTGGCAAGGGCCGGCTGGTCCTGTTCCTGTAGGCGGTCCTTGAACACCTGGTAGGCCCAGTTCATGGTGGTCATGGTTTCTGCAGTGCTCCAGACTGCCAGGGCAAACTGGCCGCCGGGCTTGAGTACTCTGAATATCTCTTTTGAACCTTGGATTGGATCTTCAAATAGCATGACACCAAATCGACAGATGGCCTTGTCAAAGCAGGCATCATCGAATTCAAGCTGTTCGGCAGGCATGGTGGTGAATTCCAGATTGTCGAGCCGTGCAGCCTTGAGTTTGTTTTGGGCAGCCCGCACCATTCCCGCGGCAGCGTCGGTACCAGTCACCTGAGCGTGAGGATTTCTTTCTGCAAGTGTAATTGCTGGCTCGCCAGTGCCTGAGGCGAGATCGATAATTTTGTCGCCTGGGTGGACTTGCAGGGCTGCTAGCAATGCTTCGCCAACAGGGGCGAGGTGCGGTAAAAAAAGATCAAATTTCTCTGCCAGCTTATCCCAGTCGGGTTGATTTTGAGTTGTCATTGGCTCTGTTCTCAAAGTGTTGATCAATGCTATCGAGAATAACATAGGATAATTTGGGTGGCAGAATTGAAGCTTTTTTACTTTTTCATCTTGAGCCAATGCAAGCTTGTTGTTATTTTGTTGATAAAGTGTGCAGGAGTGATGATGCCTAATCTAATTTTAAGTTTAATCTGTTTTGTTTCATTTTCTGTCTATGGGGCTGATTTTGAAGGTAAAACTGAATCGATCGAAGCGGTCGAAGCGGTCGAAGCGGTCGAAGCGGTCGAAGCAGTCGAAGCAGTCGAAGCAGTCGAAGCAGTCGAAGCAGTCGAAGCAGTCGAAGCAGTCGAAGCAGTCGAAGCAGTCGAGGCGGGAGTGCAAGCTGGTGTTGTTACCATAAAGTCTGTTATGGGCACTAGTATGCAAGCTTATGTTGCCGGCCCTGAAGGTGCCGCGTTGGGAATTTTGATTCTGCATGATCGCTGGGGTGTTAATGATTCTATCCGTCAGTGGGTTGATCGGTTTGCTGCAAAGGGTTACCGCGCACTGGCAATTGACGTTTTTGATGGCCGTATTTCAAAACAGATGCGGCTGGCCTCTGAAATTATGAACGCGACTGATCCAGAATGGGTTAAGGCTGATGTTAAGGCAGGGCTGAGCTATCTGAAAAAGGGCGGACGAAAGGTGGTCACGCTGGGCGCAGGTTTTGGTGGCTGGCAATCTTTCCAGGCTGCCATTATTGCACCTGAAGAGGTGGTTGGCACGGTCGTCCTTTATGGTGAGCTTGAGGCTGATGTGACCCAGGTGCGTACTTTGAAAGCCCCAGTATTGAGTGTTTTTGCCCGTGAGGATGCGTCAATCACCCCGCGAATGATTGAGAAATACAGGTCGATGATGAAAAAGAGCTTGATTATCTACAAGAGTTATAGCTTTCCGGCAGGGCACGGTTTTATGGATTCAGCTTATCCGGCCTATAATGAGGCCTTAGCCAGTGATGCCTGGGAACAAGTGGATGATTTTCTGGCGGACTTTGTCGAGGCTGGTTAGAAGGTTTTACCATTCCAGCCCCACATGTGTCTGGCTGGGCCATTGAACTCTATATAAATTCTATCTGCTTTAATTCCCATTTGGGCCTCAATAAGCGTGCATAGTACTTTGGAAAATGTGGCTGTTTGCTCTTCAGGTAGTCCCAAACTCTTTAGTTCGACGAAGGCAGTAGGGTTGCTACTTCCTGCAAAAAACATGGGTTTTGCGCTTTCTAGGGAGATCATGACGTAATCTTCAGATTTCCCCAGAATTTCTGCCACACTTTTTGACAGTTTTTGCAGCTGCTGCTGGCATGATTCCGGTGAGATAATCTGGTTTGTTTCTAGCTTGAGATAAGGCATGACTACTCCGCTTGTGTGGGTTTATTTAATTATAGCGAGCCCTCTTGAGAGTTTGCGAATCTGCCTCAGAGAATAAAACTCTGGTATACTCACCGGCTTGGTCTAAGAGCTTGACTAAGTTACGAATTCTCATGTAATTTTCGGGCTCACTGATAATTAAAATACTGGAAATAGAGCGACGGCCCGTTAAACGGGCTTTTTCTCTTTTGAGAAAAGGTTTTTAGGAGAGAATCAAGGTGGAATTGACTGGTGCCGAAATCTTTGTCCGTTGTCTTGAGGATGAAGGTGTCGAATATCTGTTTGGCTACCCCGGTGGGGCAGTGCTAAATATTTATGATGCAATTTACAAACAGGACAAGGTTGAGCATATTCTGGTGCGTCACGAGCAAGCCGCTACTCACGCGGCTGATGGTTATGCACGTTCATCTGGTAAGCCAGGCGTAGTAATTGTTACTTCTGGTCCTGGTGCAACCAATGCCGTCACGGGTATTGCCACCGCCTATATGGATTCCATCCCCATGGTTGTTTTTACCGGTCAGGTGCCTACCAACATGATTGGCAATGACGCCTTTCAAGAAGTTGATTCCGTTGGTATTACCCGCCCATGTGTTAAACACAATTTTCTGGTTAAGGATGTAAAAGACTTGGCTGAGACGGTTAAGAAGGCCTTCTATGTTGCCACTACTGGTCGTCCTGGTCCTGTTGTGGTTGATATTCCAAAAGATATTACCGCAGTGAAATGTGAATATCATTATCCCAAACGCATCAAAATGCGTTCGTATAACCCGGTAGTGAAGGGCAATAAACGCCAGATTATCAAGGCTGTTGACTTGATGATGTCTGCAACGCGGCCAATGGTTTATACCGGTGGTGGCGTGATACTTGATCGTGCAGCCAAACCGCTGACCGAGATGACCAGAAAGCTTGGGTTTCCGATTACCAATACCTTAATGGGACTGGGTGCCTATCCGGCCACTGATAAACAATTCCTCGGTATGCTAGGCATGCATGGTACTTACGAAGCCAATATGGCTATGCATAACTGTGATGTGCTGATTGCCATTGGCGCTCGTTTTGATGATCGTGTTACTGGCAATATTGAGAAATTTTGCCCGACGGCTAAAATTATTCACGTTGATATTGATCCTGCTTCTATTGCAAAAAATGTAATGGTTGATGTGCCGATCGTTGGCGGCGTTAATAATGTATTGAAAGAAATGATGGCGTTGTTAGACGAGTCTAAATTGTCGCCTGACAAAGATGTGTTAGCTGAATGGTGGCAGCAGATTGAGGAATGGCGCGCTGTTGATTGCCTTAAGTACGATAAGGACATGGAGTCTGGTCTGATCAAGCCTCAGTACGTAATAGAGTCGCTCTATAACGTTACCAAGGGCGATGCCTTCGTCACTTCAGACGTCGGCCAGCATCAGATGTGGGCGGCCCAGTTTTATAAATTTGATAAACCTTATCGCTGGATCAATTCAGGTGGTCTGGGCACCATGGGTTTTGGTCTGCCTGCGGCGATGGGTGCGCAGCTTGCCAATCCCAAGGCGACAGTGGCCTGTGTTACCGGTGAGGGCAGTATTCAGATGAATATTCAGGAGCTTTCGACCTGCTTGCAATACGGACTGCCAATCAAGATTGTTTGTCTAAATAACCGCACGCTTGGCATGGTGCGCCAGTGGCAGGAGTTTTTCTATCAGGGCCGTTATTCCATGTCTTACATGGAAGCAATACCTGACTTCGTTAAGTTGGCAGAGTCTTATGGCCATGTTGGTATTCGTGTTGAGAAGCCTGAAGATGTGCTTCCTGCCATGGAAGAGGCGATGGGTAAATATAAAAATCGTTTGGTGTTTTTGGATGTGGTTACTGACCAGGCAGAAAATGTCTATCCAATGATTCCGAATGGTGCTGGTTTGAACGAAATGATTTTGGTGTAAGTTGATGCGTCATATAATTTCTATTTTGATGGAAAATGAAGCGGGTGCGCTGTCACGTGTCGCTGGTCTGTTTTCTGCTCGTGGCTATAACATTGAGTCGCTAACGGTGGCGGCAACAGAAGATCCCTCGCTATCACGCATGACGCTGGTCACGCGTGGTTCGGATCAAATCATCGAACAGATCACCAAGCAATTAAACAAATTGATTGATGTGGTTAAATTGATTGATCTGACTGAAGGGCCACACATAGAACGTGAAATGATGTTGGTCAAAGTCAAGGCAGCAGCAGCCAGCGAGGCTCGTAATGAAATAAATCGCCTGGCAGGGATTTTTCGAGGCAACATCATTGATGTCACCAGTAATAGCTATACGATTGAACTGACAGGAACCGGCGATAAGCTGGATGCGTTTATTCAGGCGGTTGGTAACGAAGAAATTCTGGAGACCGTGCGCTCTGGAGTGTCAGGAATTTCAAGAGGCGACAAGAGTCTGTCTCTGTAACAAGTTTTTAGTTCACAAAGTTAAGTGTAAAAAGGAAACAATAAATGAACATTTATTACGATAAAGATTGTGACCTGTCCATTATCAAGGGCATGAAGGTAGCCATTATCGGTTACGGTTCACAAGGCCATGCACATGCCAATAACCTGAAAGATTCGGGTGTAGACGTGACTGTGGGGCTGCGTTCGGGTTCTGCCTCAGTTGCTAAGGCTGAGTCTTCAGGCCTGAAAGTGGCACCAGTTGCAGATGCAATCAAAGCGGCTGACCTGGTTATGATCCTGACGCCTGATGAATTCCAGGGCCAGTTATACAAAGAAGAAATCGAACCTAACCTGAAAGAAGGTTCAGTACTGGCTTTCGCTCATGGTTTTTCAATCATCTATAACCAGATCGCTCCACGCAAGGATCTGGATGTTGTCATGATTGCGCCTAAGGCACCTGGCCACACTGTGCGTTCTGAGTTTGTTAAGGGCGGCGGTATTCCAGATCTGATCGCGATTGAGCAAGATGCTTCTGGCAATGCTAAAGCAATCGCTCTGTCTTACGCTTCAGGCGTAGGTGGTGGTCGTACCGGTATCATCGAAACAACTTTCCGTGATGAGTGTGAAACAGACCTGTTTGGTGAGCAAGCGGTTCTTTGTGGTGGTGCGGTTGAGCTGGTTAAGGCCGGCTTTGAAACACTGACTGAAGCGGGATATGCACCGGAGATGGCCTACTTTGAGTGTCTTCATGAGCTGAAGTTGATCGTTGATCTGATGTACGAAGGTGGTATTGCCAATATGAACTACTCCATCTCTAACAATGCTGAGTATGGTGAGTATGTGACTGGTCCTCGTGTTATCAACGAAGAGTCTCGTTTGGCTATGCGTGAAGCGCTGAAGAACATCCAGGAAGGTAAATACGCCAAGCAATTCATCCAGGAAGGTCAGTCTGGCTATCCTGAAATGACTGCTATGCGTCGCATTAACGCTGAGCATCCAATCGAAGTGACTGGTGCCAAGTTGCGTGAAATGATGCCTTGGATCCAAAAGATTGTTGATAAGAGCAAAAACTAACAGTAATTTGGTTTTGATTGAAAACAGGGATTGGAGCTTCGGCCCAATCCCTGTTTTGTTTTTGTAGTATGAAGATGTAAGATTCTGGATTTAGTTTTGGTGTAATGGAGTGAGCTAGAGCTGTTTATGGAAGAAGAAACAAAACGTCGTCGCGGGATTTATCTTCTGCCAAACCTGTTTACCACAGCAGGTTTATTCGGCGGTTTTTTTGCCATTATTGCCGCCATGAGTGGCCGCTTTGAGGCAGCTGCGATTGCGGTATTTATCGCCATGTTCATGGATGGGCTTGATGGCCGTATCGCTCGAATGACCAATACCCAGAGTGATTTCGGAAAAGAGTATGACAGCCTGGCAGATATGGTCTCTTTTGGTCTAGCACCAGCTTTGGTGATTTATCAGTGGGCGTTGATTCCACTAGGTAAGGTAGGTTTTGCTGCAGCCTTTATTTATGCTGCAGGTGCAGCTTTACGTCTGGCACGTTTTAATACCCAGGCTGGAACTGCAGACAAACGTTATTTCCAGGGGCTGGCCAGTCCTGCTGCAGCGGCATTAATCGTTGGTTTTGTCTGGTGGGGCGATGATGCCGCATGGGTGCGGGCAGATATAGCCTGGTTGGCTGGTTTTCTGACCGTAGCCGCGGGTCTGCTAATGGTTAGCAACGTGCGCTATAACAGTTTTAAGGACCAAGACCTGAAGGGTAAGGTGCCATTCTTTAAAATCCTGTTGGTGGTGGTTATCTTTGGCCTGGTAGCGATGGACCCATCAAAGATGCTGTTCTTTATCGCTCTGGCCTATGCAGTCTCAGGCATATTGTTGACCTTGATGCAGTTACGAAAGCGCCGTGCCGAACGTAAATCACAGACTGATTAAGACTTGATCTAAATGGGTTGGGCGTATATAGTTTTCATACCACGATTTGGAACTATGATGAAAAACTGCTTATCACAATTCAAACTTCATTCTCTAACCGGTAGCGATCTCCTATTGCTGCCAGGTCTGCGCCTGCTGCCTTCGGGCATATAAATAATTTTGGCCATATCTGGCCGCCCAAAAAAAACCGAATATTTTCTAAGCGTGCAGTCAAGACTGCCGTTTGCCGCTGATGTTGCCCTGCTGTAATATCAGCGTCAGAATTGGAGTGAGAATCATGAGTGACAAATTAATTATTTTTGATACCACCTTGCGTGATGGCGAGCAGAGCCCTGGTGCTTCCATGACCAAGGACGAGAAAGTTCGTATTGCCAAACTGTTGGAAAAGATGCGTGTTGACGTTATCGAAGCTGGTTTTCCTATCGCCAGTCAGGGTGACTTTGAATCGGTACAGGCAGTTGCCAATGCGGTTAAGGACAGTACTATTTGTGGTTTGTCCCGTGCTCTGGACAAAGACATTGATCGTGTCGGTGAGGCGCTCAAAGGTGCCAACTCAGCTCGCATTCACACCTTCATAGCCACCTCTCCAATTCACATGGAGATGAAGTTGCGCATGTCGCCTGACCAGGTGGTGGAGCAGGCGGTGAAGGCAGTTAAACGTGCTCGTCAACACACCGATAATGTTGAGTTTTCGCCTGAAGATGCTGGCCGTTCAGAGCTGGATTTTTTGTGTCGTGTTATTGAAGCTGTGATTGATGCTGGTGCGACGACGATTAATATTCCTGACACCGTGGGCTATAACGTGCCTGATCAATTTGGCCGCTTGATCAAGAACCTGATTGAGCGAATTCCAAATTCTGATAAGGCCGTTTTCTCGGTTCACTGTCATAACGACTTGGGCTTGGCTGTAGCCAACTCATTGTCGGCGGTGATAAATGGAGCCCGTCAGGTTGAGTGTACGATAAATGGTTTGGGTGAGCGTGCCGGCAACGCATCACTGGAAGAAATCGTTATGGCAGTGCGTACCCGCCAGGATATTTTTGGTTGTGATACTGGTTTGGATACAACCCAGATTGTGCCTGCTAGCCGTCTGGTTTCCGGGATTACCGGTTTCCCGGTGCAGCCCAATAAGGCTATTGTTGGCGCCAACGCCTTTGCCCATGAGTCTGGTATTCACCAGGATGGCGTGCTCAAGAATCGTGAGACGTACGAAATCATGCGCGCAGAAGATGTGGGTTGGAGCACTAACCGCATGATTTTGGGTAAGCATTCAGGTCGCAATGCCTTTCGTACTCGTTTGAATGAGTTGGGCATTAGTTTCG
>Ga0316207_10001155_pt1 | contig 34560 bp, 29 predicted proteins | sample 6weekpyrite_MG_FD_204943 | JGI IMG/M metagenome (GOLD analysis project Ga0316207, IMG submission 204943) | Microbial mat bacterial communities from mineral coupon in-situ incubated in ocean water Damariscotta River, Maine, United States -... | ecosystem: Environmental > Aquatic > Marine >... | reverse complement strand
TGGCATTTACTGCTGAGCCGATTCCGGGTGAATATTATCGAGATATGGAACTCGAAACTGACTTTGTGATAGTCGATGTGGACGAGTACGAAGGACTTATCGATATTCGCAGGGCTGGTGAAGATGACAGTGTACAAATTACACTCGATGATTGGGATGATATGCTTATCGAGCCGGCAGACAGTCCTGGTCAGAGCCTTGATATGGCTAATCAGTTTAGTCAGGACATCGACGATATCGAGGAAGATGAGGGAGAGGATGAAGGCATTTCATCTGAGTCATATCCCGATGAATGAGCATAGAGCCTCTCGAGGTTCAATATCCAAGTCGCAACCATCTTCGCTCTATCCGTGTTGACTTGGGTTTTGTTACGTTTCTTAAACCTCGGTGGCTTGGATATTTATCACTCACAGAATCGCTTCGGGCTTCTCCCTAGAAGCTCGATGAGCTTTATTAGGGATACCCTTAACCTACTTCGTAGGTTCTGGTAATTATGAGTACCTTAATCCTTGTCCCAAGGGTTCGAGGCAAAAAAAAGGCTACCTATATGAGGTAGCCTTTGAAAATTCACGTCTTGAAGAAATGCTGACTCTGCTTTCTATGCCCTGCTGTGGTAGGAAACTTCCGGTTTCCAGCCTTGTGTGATAACGGAACTATCATTTGTTTCGGCATCTGTGGGTTGAGATTGAAGGAACTGACTTAACTTTATTTCACCCAGATAGCTAAATATTTGGCTGCTTAGGTTGTGCCAGAGTAGATCGCTACTGACACCAGTTTCAGCTGAGTTTTGTCCGGATTCGGTCGGGATATCATCCACGGCTGAAATGATCTCAGCGATACTAATATCGTCAGGATCACGCGCCAACACATAACCGCCGCCTGGACCGCGACGCCCTTTGACAAGAGATTGTTTTCTTAATCGAGCGAATAACTGTTCAAGGTATGACAACGAAATCTTTTGTTGTTGTGAGATATCAAACAGTGTGACCGGTCGATTTGATTGATGCAGTGCAAGTTCAAGCATCGCTGTTATAGCGTATTGCGAACGAGATGATAGTTTCATATTACTGCTCCCTCTACTTTCAGGTTGATGTGCTAATGGTAGAAAATGCTAGCTCGTAATTGTTCTTGCCTATTTCCTACCCAAATGTTTTGTGAGTTAACTATGCGAGTGAAATTAGACAATGTAAATGCGGTTTTTGTTACATTTTGTTAAATGAGCGGTTAACAAAACAAAGTTACAAATAGATTAACCACGATAAATAACAACAAGATAGGCGTGATTTTCATGAATTATGTGTAAACATGTGACACAATTGTTTACAGTTTTAGTCAACTATAGAAGGCATTAGCTGTAACTTGGTGACGGGGACAATTATCAGGTTTTGCTAATATATAGGCTGTTCTGCCACAATGTTTTTTTTATGGATCCATGATTATCATTGAGATTGTGAAGGTCATTTTCCATAGTTGTTGTGTAATAAAGCGGGCAAAACCTGGATACCTGCTGTATGCCATGAGATGGCGACTGGATAATTATAATGAATAAGAATCAATCCGAATCCCTGGTGAATGTATTTTTGCCTTTTTTAAGCTGGCTCCCCGAACTTAAGAATACACATAGTCTTCGTTCTGACCTCATTGCCGGTATAACGGTTGCACTTGTCCTGATACCACAGTCGATGGCCTATGCAGCCCTGGCGGGTTTACCACCTTACTATGGTTTGTATGCAGCCTTTCTGCCCCCTGCACTTGCGGCGTTATTTGGATCTTCTCGTCAGCTGGCAACGGGTCCGGTGGCCGTTGTATCACTGTTAACCGCATCTGCTTTGGAGCCTTTGGCTACAACCGGTACTGACGGGTATATCGTCTATGCGGTGTTGTTAGCACTCATGGTCGGTATCTTTCAACTCACGCTAGGCTTGTTAAGACTTGGCGTACTGGTCAACTTCCTTTCGCACCCAGTGGTGATGGGATTTACCAATGCGGCTGCGATCATTATTGCAACATCTCAATTGCCAAAGATCTTCGGTGTCGTGGTCGAGAAGCAGGCGCATCACTACGAGACGGTATGGAATACACTCGTCATCGCGGCATCGGAAACGCATCTTCTTACCCTGGCATTCTCTATTCTTGCACTTGGCATCATGGTTCTGATGAAACGATTTTATCCCAGGTTGCCAGGCGTATTATTCGCAGTGGTTATCACAACTGTCTTGGCATGGGCGCTTGATTATCAAAAGTTGCAAACCGTGCCCGTTACACAAGTAGAAGATAATCAATTTTTGATGCACATCGACAGGTATAACAAACAACAGGACCTGGTTACAAAACTACAAGAAAAGCTTTCTGATATCGACGAAAGTGATCCTCTATACACGGATCTTAGCGAAGGAATTACTGAAACGATTGAGAATGGACGTGCTCGATTGAGTGAGCTAAAAAAAATACATCTTGCCTGGATACCGGGGGCAGATGGGTTGCAGGGTAAGTTGCTCATGAAAGCCAACACCATCGTGTCGATGACATCGGATGGCAATGACTGGCAGCTTGATGGGTTTGCAGAAAACGGTGACCTGATGCTTAGAAGTGGAGGACGCGTTGTGGGTGATATACCTAAAGGGCTTCCTTCTTTTAGTTTCCCGACCCTGGATTTTACGATTATTTCGCAATTGTTTTTTGCGGCTATCACGATTGGTTTAATAGGCTTTATGGAAGCCATTGCGATTGCCAAAGCGATGGCTACGCGAACACGTCAACGCCTTGATACAAACCAGGAACTGGTTGGACAGGGGATTGGAAATATTGTCGGAAGCATGTTCCAGAGTTATGCAACATCGGGATCCTTTTCGCGAAGTGCCGTCAATATTGGTGCAGGCGCGCAAACCGGCTTCTCATCCGTTGTGACCTCATTAATGGTCGTCATTACCTTGTGGCTCTTTACTGACTTACTTTATAACTTACCCCAGGCGACATTAGCGGCAGTCATCATGATGGCAGTTGTGGGCCTGGTGAACATCAAGCATTTCAAGCACACCTGGGAGGTGTATCGCAGTGATGGAATCATTGCCACGATTACATTTGTCCTGACATTGTTATTCGCGCCGCACCTTGAAAATGCCATTATTGTAGGGATAATCTTGTCACTGGGAATGTTCCTGTACCGCACCATGAAACCACGTGTTGCCTACCTGTCTCGCTTTAACGACGGCACGCTTCGTGATGCAGAGCTCCATCAACTGGACTCTTGTGACTATGTATCGGTGATTCGTTTTGATGGTGCACTGTATTTTGCGAATACAAGCTATTTTGAAGACGTCATTATGGAGCGTTCGGCAGATAAGCCTGATCTTCAATATATGGTCCTGGATGGGCAAGGCATAAACCAGATCGATGCGACGGGTGAGGAAATGCTGGCATCAGTAACGCGTCGCCTGGCAAAGACGGGTATTACTGTCATCTTTGCTAACTTCAAGCGCCAGGTGATGCTCGTGTTTCACAATAGCGGTTTCTTTAAGCAAGTCGGGGCAGAGCGTTTCTTTGCGACGACAGATATAGCACTGGATGCAATCTGGGAGGAGCTGGGAGATGACCACGATGTTGTCGAGTGCCCATTGACGATCGCCTGTGTTGTGGAAGGTAACACCGCGGACTAGCAAAAAGACAGGTATACGGACGTCTATTTATTAATTTTCTAATACGATTATTCCCTTGTGAACACCAAGGGATATAGGATTTCTATCTCGATACCACTACTAATCAGATGTGATTAGCTCAGACTAAGCAGCTGAAAGCAATAAGATAATTTTGTTCTTCAGTAAATAAGTAAATTCTTATATACTTATCGAAATCATTAATTTTTATTCGGTCGTCGCGTTGGTTACTCTACGGCCCCTTGTAAATTAAGGAGCAGGTAAACAATGTCTGCAACAGCCTCTGATATTTCAGAATCGACGGGCGAGCGTACCGAGGTAAAAAACACCACCTGTTACATGTGCGCATGTCGATGTGGTATTCGCGTCACATTACGAGACGGCGAAGTCCGCTACATCCAGGGAAATCCTGAACATCCATTAAACAAGGGCGTAATCTGTGCCAAGGGTGCCTCGGGCATCATGAAACAGTATTCTCCTGCTCGCCTGACCAAGCCGATGAAGCGCAAGGAAGGCAGTGAGCGTGGTGCCGGTGAGTTCGAGGTCATCGAATGGAATGAAGCCTTCGATATCATGGAGACACGCCTCGCCCACCTGCGTGACACCGACCCGAGCAAGTTCGCACTGTTTACTGGTCGTGACCAGATGCAGGCCATGACAGGCATGTTCGCCAAGCAGTACGGCACACCAAACTATGCGGCCCATGGGGGCTTTTGTTCCGTGAATATGGCTGCCGGCATGATCTATACCATCGGTGGTTCATTCTGGGAATTTGGTGGCCCCGATCTGGACCGTTCAAAACTGTTTGTCATGATTGGCACTGCAGAAGATCACCACTCCAACCCAATGAAGGTTGCCATCTCCAAGTTCAAGCGTGACGGCGGCCGTTTTATCTCGATCAACCCGGTGCGTACCGGCTATTCAGCGATTGCCGATGAATGGGTGCCTATTAAACCGGGTACCGACGGCGCGCTGATACTCGCGTTGATTAATGAAATTATCAGCCAGGGTTTGTTCGACCGTGAATTCCTGGTGCAGTACTCGAACAGTGCGCAGCTTGTGAACATGGACGAGAACAGCACCGAATACGGTATGCTCGTGCGTGCTGAAGTGCCAGAAGAAGAAGGCTGTTTCGACCCTCAAAACAAGCTGTGGTGGGACCGTCATGCCAACAAGCCAGTTGTTACACATACTGAAGGCGTTGAACCTCGCCTGTTAGGTGAATTCAAACTTGAAGACGGCACACCTGTTAAACCATCGTTCCAGTTGCTGGTTGAACAAGTTAAAGAATACACACCCGAGTGGGCTGAAGGTATTACTGGTATCCCGGCCGAGACTATTCGCCGTCTCGCGCATGAAATGGGGGTTACCGCTCGCGATCAGAAGATCGAACTGCCGATTGCCTGGACCGATGCCTGGGGTAAGGATCACGAAACGATTACAGGTAACCCGGTTGCATTTCATGCCATGCGTGGCCTGGCTGCACACTCAAACGGTTTCCATTCAATCCGTGCCCTGTCTATCCTGATGAGTATGTTGGGTACGATTGATACGCCAGGGGGCTTCCGTCATAAGGCACCTTTCCCGCGTCCGATTCCGCCATGTGCGAAGACACCGAAAGATCCAAGTGGCGTTAAACCAAATACACCGTTAGCTGGTATGCCATTGGGTTGGCCGGCCGACCCGGATGACCTGTTTGTCGACGACAAGGGTGAACCGGTTAGAATTGATAAGGCCTTCTCGTGGGAATTTCCACTTTCCGTTCATGGCATGATGCACAATGTCATCACCAATGCCTGGCGTGGTGACCCGTATACCATCGATACGTTGATGATCTTCATGGCCAATATGGCGTGGAACTCATCGATGAATACCGATGAAGTTCGCAAGATGCTCAACGACAAGAACGAAGATGGCGAATACAAGATCCCGTACATCATCGTTTGTGATGCCTTCCAGTCAGAAATGACAGCCTTTGCGGATCTGCTGCTGCCGGATACAACCTACCTCGAACGTCATGACGTGATGTCGATGCTGGATCGTCCGATTTCAGAATTCGACGGCCCGGTTGATTCTGTGCGTATTCCGGTCGTGCCACCCAAGGGTGACTGTAAGCCGTTCCAGGAAGTCCTTATTGAACTGGGTACGCGTCTGAAGTTACCGGCGTTTATTAATGAAGCCGGTGAACGAAAATATCGCGATTACCCTGACTTTGTCGTCAACTATGAAACTGAACCGGGTTCCGGAATTGGTTTCCTCGCCGGCTGGCGTGGTAAGGGCGGCGAGAAGTTCATGAAAGGTGAGCCGAACCCGAACCAGTGGCAGATGTACGAAAAGAACAACTGTGTGTATCACTACGAGCTGCCGAAGTCATACCAGTACATGCGTAACTGGAATAAGGGTTACCTGCAGTGGGCCAAGGAACACCGCCTGACCCGTTATGATGAACCGATCCTGATCCATATTTATTCTGAAGTACTGCAGCAGTTCCGTCTCGCCGCACAAGGTAAGACACAGGGCAAACAGCCGCCTGAGCATTTGCGCAAGCGTGTTGAAACCTACTTTACACCGCTGCCGTATTACTTTGAGCCGCTTGAGTCTTCCTTGTCAGACAAGCAGAAGTACCCGCTCAACGCACTGACACAACGCCCGATGGCGATGTACCACTCATGGGACTCACAAAATGCGTGGCTGCGTCAGATCCATACCTATAACTATCTCTACATGAGTCCTGAGCTGGGTAAGCAAGGCGACTTTGAAGATGGTGACTGGGTTTGGTGTGAATCACAGTGGGGCAAGGTCAAAGGCAAGTGTCGTTTCTCCGAAGCGGTTGAACCGGGCACAGTCTGGACATGGAATGCGATTGGTAAGGCCGCGGGTGCATGGAACCTGACACCGAAGGCCAACGAAGCCAGTCAAGGTTTCCTGTTGAACCATGTCATCTCCGAAGAGCTTCCTGCCCATGAAGATGGTGAGCACATCTCCAACTCTGATCCGGTGACCGGACAGGCGGGTTGGTACGACGTGCGTGTACGTGTCTACAAGGCAGAAGGTGGTGATGACCAGGTGAGTTACCCGCAGTTCGATGATTACAAACCGGTGCCCGGTCAGGACACCCGTAAATCGTGGCTGAAGTATTTCGCCGGTAAGAGGAAAAAGTCATGACACAGCTAGCATTAGTTATTGACCTTAATGTCTGCGTAGGTTGCCATGCCTGTGTGACAAGTTGTAAAGAGTGGAACACGTCTGGTCCTGCCGGGTTTATGTCTGATGACAACCCATATGATAAGGACCCGACTGGTACCTTCTTTAACCGCGTACAGACCTACGAAGTAGGTGAATACCCGAACTCAGAGACGGTTCACTTTCCGAAATCATGTTTGCACTGTGAGGATCCACCCTGTGTACCGGTCTGCCCAACAGGTGCGAGTTACAAGCGTGAAGAAGACGGTATCGTGCTGGTGGATTACGATAAATGCATCGGTTGTAAGTACTGCTCATGGGCCTGCCCATACGGGGCGCGTGAAATCGATGAACACCAGAAGGTCATGAAGAAGTGTACGCTCTGTGTTGATCGCATTTATGATGAAACACTGCCCGAAGCCGAGCGTAAGCCTGCCTGCGTCATGGCTTGTCCGACCAGTGCGCGCCTGTTTGGTGACGTACACGATCCCGATTCAGTTGTATCGAATGCGATCAAGGACGATGCCGGTTACCAGTTGATGCCTGAATGGGGCACCAAGCCTGCAAATCACTATCTGCCACGTCGCAAGACCAAGCTGCGTATCCACGAAGATGAACTGGTTCGTGCAGATAATCCGCTCAAGAAAGAAGGTGAGCGCCCAGCCGTCGAAGATGGTCACACTCTCGACGATGTTACCAGCTGGTAAGGAGTTAAATTATGCATCCTGCTTTTTCAGTTATTTTTCTTACAACCCTGATTGGTGTTGGACAGGGCCTATTCCTGGCTATGTACACGGGTGAAAGTTACGCCGTGGTTGAATTGTTGCCGGCTCAGAACCAGGACTTTTATGTCTGGGGCAGTGCTATCTCGGTCGCTTTTCTGATTGGTGGCCTGATTTCATCGATCTTCCACCTTGGACATCCTGAACGTGCCTGGCGCTCTGCAGCAATGTGGCGAACATCCTGGTTATCACGTGAAGTGATTATGTTGCCGGCTGTGATCGGAGCGATTGCCGTTTACGGTGTCGTCCATGCAATGGGTTGGGATTTAAAATCATTTGGTTTTGAAACGAATGTTCGCGGCGACCTCACTCTGCTTATTGGTGTGGGTGGCGTACTGGTAACATTCTTGTTGTTCCTGTGTACCGGTATGATTTACGCCTGTATCAAGTTTTTGCAGGAATGGGCAACGCCTCTGACGGTGATCAATTACACATTGCTAGGTATCGCTTCAGGCTTCACCTTTGCAGCCGGTTTTGCTTCATACATGGCACCTGAGTTGGTGAACTTCTATGCGGGTTGGGCGATTGCCATTACCGTAGCTGCATTTGTGACACGTGGTGCTTCACTCATTCGCAATGCAAAAATTCGAAGCAAATCTTCACTGAAAACGGCTATTGGTGTGCGAGACGATCGTATCAAGCAGCGTTCTATGGGCTTTATGGGTGGTTCGTTTAACACGCGTGAATATTTCCACGGCGCATCAATTCTATTTATGAAATCGATTAAGTGGATCTTCCTGGTCTTGGTGTTTGTTGTCCCGTTGCTCCTGTTAAGCATTGCGATCAGCCAGGGTAGTACTGAGCTGTTGATTGCTGCATTTGTGAGTCAGTATATTGGTCTTGTTGCAGAACGTTGGTTCTTCTTTGCACAGGCTAATCATCCACAAAATCTGTACTACCAGACGATCGGTTAACGTACAAAGATTAAAATTGATATAAGAAGGTGGGCCTCTTTAATGGGTGCCCACCTTTTTTTATGCCAATTTAAGGGCAATAGTGTGCATTAAGCTTCAATATTAGGCATATGATGTAAATTATGGTTAATATATCGTGAGAGTGACATCATAAAGGCTACGTACGGGACGTAAGTACCAGGAGGGGAAAGGCATTGTCAGATAAAAAGCTTTCAATATTGATCGTTGATGATAATGAGGAAAACAGGGAAATTCTTGATCGGCGTTTAGCGCGCCTTGGATACCTAACCCATGCTGTTGGTGAGGGACGCTCGGCACTTTCGGCGCTGTCGAATGGCCACTATGACCTGGTCCTGTTGGATATCGATATGCCTATCATGGACGGTATGCAGACGCTCAAGAAGATCAAAGCCGATGAGACACTGTCTTCTCTACCCGTCATTATGCTCACCGCGATGGAAGAAAAAGACATTGTGCTTGAATGTATGCGAAGTGGCGCCTGCGGGTACCTGACAAAACCCTGTGATATAAAAGCTGTAGAACAGCGAATTAAGAGCTGCACCAAGGCGGTTGAGATAAACGTTTGAGTTGTAAATTAACGTTTTTTTCATCAATCTCCGTCATTCCTGATGCATTTGCCTCAAAATCAATATTATTCTCCCGGTAATTGAGCCCAGCCCAACAGAGATAAATTACAAGTATGTAAGCGGATACTTACGGAAGATAGGGCAGTTATCTGCTAATAATGTAGTAGTTTCTGAGACTTTTAATTGGTGTTGGCACAATCACGATGTTTTAGTGAAAATTTAAGAGCTGGGATTATTTAAGACCTTTTGGCATACAGTCACTGGTTAGTCACAATGCGTGTATGTGCATGTACTGTAGATCTGAATGATGAATAAGCTGGAAAGAACAATACATTAATTCTAAATGATTGCATTCGCCGCCCATTTGGTTGAACCAACTGTGATGGAGTGGTGTGTAATGGGGTGTAGAAAATGGGTTCCGTGAAGTCATTAAGACATATGCGTATGGTTGTGTGTGTGCTTTTGTTTGCCGTTCATGCCCCCCTTAGCGCCCAGGACTTCCAGGGTTTCTCGGAAGAAGACTTTTTTGAAGGTGATATCCCGATCGTTTTGACCGCATCACGCTTGATCCAGGAACGTTCCGAAGTACCCGGCTCTATTACGATTATCGACAGGCAGATGATAGAAGCCTCCGCTGCCAGGGACCTGCCAGATATCTTCAGGCTAGTACCGGGATTCCAGATTGGTCATGGTCAGGGGCGGACACTCGTGACCTACCATGGTAATGCTGATGAGTTTGCAAGAAGGATGCAGGTTCGAATAGATGGTCGTTCCGTATATCTCGGCTTAACGGGTGGGGTTGAGTGGAATGACTTACCATTATCTGTAGATGATATCGAACGCGTAGAAGTGTTCCGTGGACCCAATGCGGTTTCGTATGGCTCAAATTCTTTTGTTGGTGTCATTAACATAATTACTCGTCACCCAAGCACTCTGCAAGGATTAGACTTTGCAGTAGAAAGTGGTCAAGGCGGCTACAAGCGTGCCTTTGCCAGGAAAAGTGGTCAGCATAACGGTTTTAGTTATCGACTGACGGCTGAGGAGTGGGAGAGCGATGGTGTCAGCAGTAGTGTTGATAGCAACAGGAGAACACGATTCAATTTCAGAGGTGAGTTTCGACCAAACCTTCAAGATACTTTCGATATCATGTTTGGTCATGTCGATGGCTTTAGCGATAATGGCAGCGGTAGTGAAAACAGCCCATTTAGAACAGTAGCAGTACGCAGTCATTATCAGCACCTTCGCTGGAAACGCAGCATTAGTGCGGACGAAGAAGTTAATTTCCAGTTTTATCATAATTATTATCGAGAAGAAGACACATATGATGTGCTTATACAGGGGTTTATTCCCTACACGTTTAGCACCAGTGTCGGTATCAGACGGTATGATTTTGAATATGAACATACCCGACGGATTGATAAATCATTGCGCTTGGTATGGGGTGCAGAGGCACGTCTTGATGAGGGTTCTGGAATACACGACTTCGGTATATTTAATACTGACGATATAATTAGACTAAAAACATACCGGGCATTTATTGATAGTGAATGGCGTGTTTCACCTGACCTGTTGATAAGTACAGGGGCGTTGGTAGAGAAAAATAATGTAACAGGTACTGATTTATCACCAAGGCTGTCCGTAAATTACAAATTATCGCCGCAGCATAGTTTAAGGTTTGTTGTTTCAGAAGCGACCCGTGTTCCAAACCAGTTTGAGACAAATGCGCTGGGTGTTCTTGACCTACAGGATAGCTTTGGAATTACAGATGTGTTTTTCCAGGGCAACAGGAACCTGGATCCAGAAAGAATACGTTCATATGAAATTGGCTATTACGGGACATTCTTTGATAAGCAGCTGGCAGTCGATGCGCGGTTATTCCGGGAAGAAATTGATGATGCAATTGTTGCTTACGAAGACGAGACCTTCAATGATTTCGATGGTGAGGTTGATACTTACGATAATTTCGGTTTCCAGGATATTACAGGTATCGAGTTTGGTATCGAGTACAAACCAAGTGAACGCACGCGAATCAATCTTAACGCCTCATTCGCAAATCAGGACGGTGAATACCTGAGAGAAATTGTAGAGGGTGGTGCATTAGATATTCGCGAGTCAGATGATACAACACCAAAACGCACCTACTCTGCTTTAGTTATTCACAAGCTGGATAGTGAAACCGAGCTAAGCGCAGGCTATTATAAAGTAAGCAATGTTGACCTGTTCGGCGGAGATGATACAGGTGGCTACAGTACTATTGACTTACGACTGGCACGAAACTTTAAGGTGAACAATACCAGGGGAAAACTGGAGTTTATATTGAAGAATGGCTTTGGTGAATATTTTGATTTTAGGGATGATTATATTCTCGAGAAAAATGCATTTATTTCACTAAGACTGGATTTTGATTAAACAGGATTTGACAAGGATATGTTAGATATAGTGCGATGGCACAGGTAATGAGAGAAATAGGGCGTTTTATAAGCAAGCTTTGTCTTGTTTTTATATTAATGCTGCACAGTGTCTCGGCGCAGGCTGATGAAGATGTATTAATTGTCACAAGCAAGGATACACGGCCTTACCAAAGCTTTTATGATGGGGTGACGAGCCACTTGGCAGAAAGTGGTTCAAGCGCTGACTTGGTCACAATGGTCAGCCTGCCCGATCTTGACCTGGAACAATTTAGTGACCAGCCAGTGAATAAGTACAAGCTGGTAATTGCTGTTGGTAGCCGGGCTTCCTCGGCCCTGACCAAGCTTGATACAAATGTGCCAATATTGTGTGTCATGGTACCAAAGTCGATTTTCAAAAGTCTGCAAAGTAGTTTCACGGGTCGAAATGTAATATCAGTTATATATATCGATCAACCAGAGTCCAGGATTCTTGACCTTATCAACGTAGCACTTCCAGATGTAAAAAATGTTGGCATGCTGGTCAGCGACGTTGCTCAACTGAGGAGTAAATCGCTCGTCAGTCAGGCTGATAATAAGTCACTAAAGCTTGAGACTGGCCATGTGGATACAACAGAGAATATTGTATCTGTCCTTAACAGCGTTCTGGATAAAAGTGATGTCTTACTGACATTACCCGATCCTGTCGTATTGAATAACAAGACCGTGCAAAGCGTCTTGCTTACTGCATATATACATAAAACACCGGTCGTTTCCTATTCACCTGCATATGTGCGAGCGGGTGCCCTGCTCGCAGTCTACTCATCACCAACCGAGTTAGGCAGACAAATTGCGGAAGAGTTAGTGGACATGAATAAAAGCGGAAATTGGTCGCTCAGTAAACCTGAGTTTCCCCGCTATTTTTCAGTGTCTGTGAATGACCGTGTTGCGCGTTCACTGGGGATTTCACTCGCCGACGCTGATGTTGTTAAAGAGCGATTAATCAAGTTGTCAGGAGACAGGCTATGAAGAACTGGCATATACGTCCAAAGATGCTGTTCCTGAGTGCTGCCCCGGCATTGGTAACTGCGCTATTGTTGACAATATTCTTTGTGATTACACAATTAAATAACCTTGATGATGCGTTAAAAGAGCGTGGCACGGCCGTAGTGAAACAGCTCTCACCTGCAAGTGAATACGGAGTTGTGTCAGGTAATACAGCGATCCTGCAGGCTTTAACGGGGGCCGGTGTTGAACAGCCAGATGTTAAGTCGATAAGTGTTTACGATGATTTTGGCAACATTCTTGCCCAGTCGGGTAATGAACAGCTAATTGACTATAAGCTGGATATAAATTCAACGAAAGGCAGTGATATCGAGCTACGAGGCGACTCGTTGTTTTTTAGAACACCGGTATATCAATCCAGTATGATCATGGAGGATGAGTTTGTCGGTGATAGTGGCGAGACCACCTTTGTGCTTACTGATAAGGTGGTAGGTTGGGTTTTGCTCGAAATGAGCAGGGCATCAACAGTTTCGAAGCAAACGATTGTGTTGTTGAGCAGTGTTGTGCTGACAATTTTTGTTCTGATTTTATCATGGTTGATCGCAACACGACTAGGAAGAACAATCAGTGAACCGATCGAAGAGTTGAACGATGCTGTTCATCGTCTTGGTGAAGGGGACATGGGTGTACGGGTTAACATTGACTCAGGTGGAGAAATTAAATCCCTGGGTGATGGTTTTAATACCATGGCCGAGGCCCTCAAGCAGTCTAAAAAAGGCTTGCAGACCAAGATTAATAATGCGACCTCGCAGTTGCGTGAGGCATTGAAGCAGCTCGAAGAGCAAAATAGCGAATTGGAAATTGAGCGCGAAAATGCGCATGGTGCTAATAAAGCAAAGAGCCAGTTTCTTGCCAACATGAGTCATGAGCTGCGAACACCACTGAATGCAATTATTGGTTACAGTGAAATGCTCGAAGAAGATTCGGAAGAAATGGGTCTTGATACTTTTGTTCCAGATCTGCAGCGTATACGTGGAGCCGGTCATCACCTGCTAAAATTAATTGACGGTGTTCTCGACTTGTCAAAGATCGAAGCAGGTAAAATGGAGCTATATATTGAGGAGTTCAATGTAAAGGATGTGATTTCAGATGTGATGACGACGCTACAACCTGCTGCCGAGAAGGGTAACAATAAACTGGTAGTGAATTATGAGACCAGCCCTGAGGTCATCCATTCAGATGTAACAAAAATACGTCAGTTACTCTTTAATGTTGTGGGGAATGCACTTAAGTTTACCGAAGATGGGGTGGTGGCAATCAATATTAAGAAGAACGCCACTCCACCTGGTATCGAGCTTGTTATTAGTGACACAGGTATTGGTATGACAGGCAAGCAAGTTGCAAAACTGTTTGCGCCATTTACCCAGGCCGATGTATCAACTACGCGAAAATATGGAGGTACCGGACTGGGTCTTACGATCAGTAAGCACTTTTGTGAGATGCTTGGTGGCGGTATTGAAGTCGTTAGTCGGCTTGGTGTGGGAACGACATTTACAATCATTTTGCCTGATAATAGTGCCAAGAAAACACCTGTAGATGTAAATGATAAAGCACATGTAGAGATTGTGGATGAGTCGGCAATACAACATACAACTGATGACATCGGCCAGGCTGAAGTACTGGTATTTAAGAAAAAAACAGAGGACACGAAAGCCAATCATAAAGTCCTTGTGATCGACGATGATGAATCAGTAAGGGACATGTTGACCCGTTATCTGGAGAAGTCGGGGTATTCAGTTGCTTCAGCATCAAGTGGCTCGAGTGGGATAGCCATCGCACAGCATGACAAACCGGATATCATTACGCTGGATGTAATGATGGAAGGCATGGATGGTTGGTCTGTACTTAAAGTACTAAAGCAGGATCCGACAACGGCAGACATACCGGTTGTAATGCTGAGTATCGTCGACGATAAAAGCCGAGGCTTTGCATTGGGGGCGAATGATTACCTTTCAAAACCTATCGACTGGTCTAAGCTTGGCGATGTGGTAAAGAAAAATCTCTATTCCCAGTCAGGTAACAGTGTCCTGGTTATTGATGATAATGATGAAACCCGTGACATCATAAACAGGAAATTCTCAAAGAACACCTGGCAGGTTGTCGAGGCCAGGAATGGTAGAGAGGGACTTGACGTGCTTGCGGTCATGCGGCCCTCAATCATATTACTTGATCTTGTTATGCCCGTTATGGATGGTTTTGAGTTCCTTGTAAGGTTTAATGCCCACAGCGAATGGCGTGATATCCCAATTATTCTGTTGACTGCTGCCGACCTGACAACATCAGAAAGGGACCTGCTTGAAACATCAGTTGATCGTATTATCGGTAAGAGCTCTTGTGATATTAATGATCTCCTTGGCGAGCTTAAACATTTACTTGAAAGCCTCACCGATGATGAAGAAGTGAGCGCGAGGTAGAAACAATGACTACAATACTTATTGTTGAAGACAATGAAGACAACCTTGATATGCTGTCACGTCGATTAATACGAAAAAGCTTTGATGTGATAGTGGCAAGAAATGGGGAAGAAGGCGTACAAATGGCTACATCCTCACAACCGGATCTTATATTAATGGATATGAGCTTACCGGTACTTGACGGTTGGGAAGCAACGACCATGATTAAGGAAGCTGATTCGACAGGACATATTCCTATTATTGCCCTGACTGCGCATGCAATGGTCGGTGACAGGGAAAAAGCAATGAATGCGGGCTGTGATGACTACGACACCAAACCCGTCGACCTGAAAGGATTGCTTGATAAGATTGATACATTGTTAAATACCTAGTGTTTATTACTCCTGATTGTTAGTAGTTAATTTATCTTGTTATTTGTATTCTTAAAAACTGGTTAGCGAGGCTTTGTATTGGAAAAAATTGTGACCAATGATGAAGAACAACCGGCATGTATCCTGGTCGTAGATGACCTGGAAGCAAACCGGGACATGCTGATCCGCCGGCTCGAGCGGGATGGACACGTTGTGCTCGCCTCAAGTAATGGTCTCGATGCGTTAAAAACGCTTCGTGAACACCCCGTCGACCTTGTATTGCTGGACATAATGATGCCTGAAATGGATGGTTACGAAGTCCTCGAGCATATGAAAAAGGATGCGACCTTGGTGCATGTGCCAGTGGTGATGATTACTGCAGTAACAGAAATGAAAAGCCTGGCGCGCTGTATTGAAATGGGTGCAGATGATTATCTGCCAAAACCGTTTAACCCTGTTTTGCTTCGCGCCCGTGTCAATGCATGTCTTGATAAAAAACGGTTACATGACCAGGAACAACAGCTTAAGTTACAACTTGAAGATTACAACCTTCATCTCGAAGCAAGGGTCCGTGAACAGGTTGAAGAAATTACGTCGGCACAACTATCGACCATTTTTGCGACGTCAAAGCTGGCAGAGTCAAAAGATCCAGAGACAGGTGCTCACCTGGATCGTATGCGCGAATATTGCAGGATCCTCGCAACATCATTATCAGGACATGAGAAGTTTTCAGCCATCATCGATGGTGAATATATTAAAACAATCTATGCAGCCAGTCCCTTACACGATATCGGAAAAGTAGGTGTACCTGATGATATTCTCCTGAAGCCTGGAAAACTTGATGCCGACGAGTGGCTGATTATGAAAACGCATACCACCATTGGTGCAGATACCTTGAGAGCCGTGGATGCACGTCATGTGGGTAATGAATTTATTCGCATGGGAATCGAGATAGCAGAAGGGCATCATGAACAATGGGATGGTTCTGGTTATCCTAACGGCGTAAGTGGTGAGGATATTCCATTATCAGCGAGAATTCTCGCGCTTGCCGATGTATATGATGCCCTGACATCAGAACGCTGTTATAAAAAAGCCTTCACGCATGAGGTAAGTCGTGAAATTATTCTTGAAGGTGATGGTCAACATTTTGATCCGGATATCGTGAAAGCCTTCATTGAAACCGAACATAAGTTTGTTGAGATAAGAAGCAGGTATAGGGATGAAGACTAAAACCTGATTTTAATTCGTTTATGTTCAGTTGAAATAATCTGGAACTCATACACATATGCGACAGGTGTATAGTAGATGACATATCTTACCCGCACTTTAAATAACATCCTGGTAACATCCGCCCAGGATACAGACCTTGGACAGTCGCTAGTCCGCACCCTGTTGTCGCTGAGTGTCTTTATATATCTTTCAGTCGTTTACCTGTCGCCTTCAGAAAGTGTCATATCTGGCTGGAGTATCTGGTTTGTTTCATTGTCTTATTTATTGTTCAGCCTTTTCTTTATTGCATGGAATGTATTCTATCCCGGTGAACTTCCTGCGAGACGTTATCTTAGTCTATTGGTGGATACCCTTGTGGTCAGCTATGCATTACTAGCTGGGGGCGCAATTGCTGCACCACTGGTAGGGGGGTATCTATGGGTGACGATTGCGAATGGCTTACGTTTTGGTCGCAAGTATCTCTATTTAACAACGGTTGCCAGCCTTATAGGTTTTGCCTATGTGCTGTTTAACAGTGAATACTGGCAGCATAATCTACCATTGGGCATTGGCCTGTTTATATGGATGAATGTTCTTCCCTTGTACGTTGCAAGAATGCTCAAGCGGCTGGATATGGCGCTGAAAGCTTCTCAGGAGGCAAGCAGGGCAAAAAGCCAGTTCCTGGCGAATATGGGGCACGAATTACGTACACCGCTTAACGCAATCATTGGCTACGGTGAAATCTTGTTAGAGGACGCAGAACTTGATCGGCGAAAGCAGGATACCCATGATTTGGCCAAGATCAACACAGCCGCACACCTGCTACTGGATATGATTAATGACATCCTCGACTTGTCCAAGCTTGAGGCCGGTAGACTAGAAGTTCATAGTGAAGAAATACTCGTCGACGATATTCTAAAAAATCTACAAGGCGCGGTTTCGCCGTTATTAGAAAAAAACAATAATACCTTCACTGTCGAGTCAAAGATGGACAAGACTATTACCCTTGATGTTGATGGGGAGAAGCTTCTCAAAATATTATTTAACCTGATATCCAATGCGGCTAAATTCACATCGGATGGCAGTATTATTTTGAAAGTTACGCAGCAGATCGAGGAGGACGATACTAAAATCATGTTCCAGGTGATTGATAATGGTATTGGTATTAGTCCCGATCACTGTACACAATTGTTCATGCCGTTTGTCCAGGCAGATTCTTCAGCAACAAGGAAATACGGCGGCACGGGACTTGGGCTGGTGATCTGCAAACGTTTCACTGAGCTTCTTGGTGGGCAGATAAGGGTTGATAGTCAATTAGGTGAGGGCGCTACATTTACGCTATTAATTCCTCAGCACTCGGGGAGCAAGTGAACAATAGAATGAGTTTTTGTGAGATGTACCCTTTAAGCAAAGGTATCAATACTGAGTTGTACTTGTGCTTCTGACTCCTCTTCATCTGAGCTTTGCTCAGCAGGGTTTGCACTGGGTGTTGTGCTTTCTTCGGCACGCTCTGCACGTTGTTGTTCAGCCAGTTCGGCACGCGCCTGTAACTCAGTAGTACTGGCGCGCGCAGCAACGGCACGGTCAGTGGCTGAGGGGTTTACTGGCGCCAATGCCGCGCGTCGAACACGCTGTGCATTTCGAATAGTGGCTTCAGGATCACCATTAACTTCGCCAGTGCGTAGATTCACTTCCCCACCCACTGCATACTGACGATCATCCGGTCCCTTTTGATAGGTGTAGTTCGCGCCACCCGTGGCGAGGTTACCGGCTGCCGCGAGGTGGGCTTGTTCATGGGCGCGCACGGCACGGTCACGGGCTCTCAGCTCTGCCAGTTGGCGTTGCTCAGCGGCGGTCATTTGGCTTTGACCGGTCTGTAACTGGCTACTGCGCTGCCTTGAACGATCATTTGCTGTTGGTTCAGACGTCTCATCGGCGGCTTGTACTGGACGTGGGGCATCGGCACCCGTCTCAGGGGCACTCTGAACCGGTGCCCTGATAAAGGGTGATGCGGGCGATGAGCCAAGACGTTCATCTGGACTACCTCGCGTTACGATGCCTGTAATCGGGCCTGTTGGCATTTACAGCTTCCTATATATCTCTGCTTAACTAATATATCGGACAGAATTTACACATATTTAGCAAAATTGAGTAAAAAATGAACAAAATTATTTATGACAAGGATTGAGTTTCCTATTAGTACTAAGAAATCAGATTTTTATATTGGCTCAATTATTAGAATTAATGTCATTGTTATCGATGCGATCGCCAAGTGACGTGGTTTCGATGAATTCGACAACCTGCTTGATCAGTGCAATGTTGCGTAAAATACGCCGATGCCCGAGTCCATCCGTCAGCAGGAGACGCGAGCAGGGCCAGTCGGCTGCAAGTTGTTCGGCCTCATGCCAGTTGACGACTTCATCATCTCGATCATGTACAACGAGGGTGCTTTTTATCGTGTCACTGAGTGGGTAGCCGTGTTTAAACTGTTCCCAGGTATTCGCTTCAAACCGGCTGGAAAGCTTTTGTAGCAGGTGCTGCTCGACGCTAGTGGGCATATACATGGCCCTGCAGTAGTGGTGAGTCAGCCTGGTCAGGTTACCGGGTGTGCTGATTGCGACAAGGCTATCGACAGGCATACCTGCGTGTATCGCGGCACTCAGGCAAGCGACTCCAAAAGAGTGCCCAATTGCAGCATGAAATCCGCCTTCGCGCTCTGACAAGGCGAGCAGCACATCACGCACTTCAATTATATTGGTCTTGTTGCCACCGCTCTGACCATGGCCGGGTGCATCGAATGCGATGACTTTGTAACCGGCTTTTAAAAGTGGATCGATGTATGCACATAGCTGCATGCCACGCCCATTCCAACCATGCATAAGCAGTACAGCGGGCCCTGTTCCCCAGTACCAGGCCTTTATTTTTCTTTCATTAACCTTAAGTGAGTACTCACTGGCCCGGAGTTGCATCCGCTTCTCACGTTGCGGGGGTTCAAAGCGGTGAGTGCGTGCCCACAGGAACCCGGCCCAATGACTCATTAGTCTTGGAAATAGTGGCCCGAAAATGCGAAAAACGAGCTGGTTAAGCTTGACCCCAACGGGGAGCTTTCCGTGTCGGTTTGTTCGCCAGCCAGGCTGTTTTGGGGGGGATGATTTGTGAGCAGGTGTTGTGATGTGTTTTATCCATTCAATATCAGGCAGACATAGTGACAGCTAACAAATATTTCTCAACCAATAGACAATTTTTATAAAAAATAGACCTGTCAGGTATTGACTTTGTGAGCGGACTCACGGTTCAAAGTGGTTAAAAATGCATCGTTCAGAGCCATATCAGCATAGGCTTATACACAGGCCGTGGAACAATATCACAAAAATGCGGGAAATTTTCAGATTTGCGTAAATTGACGCTATAAACGTAGTGAAACATATTGAATATAAAGGGAAAAATAGAATTGATTAAAAAGTAACCAGTTTAATAAAAATGCAACATATGGTGTATAGAACGGCTATCCGTAACACGAAATCCACAGACTTATCCACAGCTTTTGTGGATAAGCTGGAAAGCTGACAAGCTCACAAGGTGTTAGGTTCGCTAAGCTAGAAAATGATTTAACTATCGTCCACAAGATAATATACATGGCACTAACTATTGATTGCAGTTGGGGCTTGAACTCGTACGTATTCGTGGCAGCATACAGTTCAAGACAGGCGAAAAAAATGACAGGCGTTATAGTGTGACAAGTTCGGTTTCACAGCGGCGAATGCCTCAATTAACGGTAGCACTGATTGCAATCTGCCTGATTATGGCGCTATTGAGCCAACTCGGTGCTAACCGGCAGGTGGTGGTCGTCTTTCTGGTGAACTGGTACGAGTTAAGCCAGTTTGAACTCTGGCGACTGGTCACGCCGATCTTTCTCCACTTCGGCATCCTCCATCTTGGTTTTAATATGTTGTGGCTATGGCAGCTTGGTGGTGTTATCGAGATGCGTTTCAGTACCCGTCGATTGCTGTTGCTGGTGGTGGTTATCGGGGTGCTCTCTAACCTGGCTGAGCTGGCCTGGAGCGGCCCCTTTTTTGGTGGAATGTCAGGGGTCGTTTATGGGTTGCTCGGCTATGTCTGGATGCAGGCAAAATTTAACCCATGGTCAGGCTTGTTTGTTCCTCAGCAGATCATCGCCATGATGTTGGCCTGGTACCTGCTGTGTTGGACAGGTTGGTTTGGCAACATTGCGAATATGGCACATACCGCCGGCCTGGTATCAGGGGTGCTTTGGGGCTATCTCGAGAGTGTGCGCGTGAATCGTCGTTAACGACAGATAGCGCTACCGAATAATTATTGATCCGGTAGAGCAATACACACCTTGGAACCTGAGTCAGAGGACTCGATGCTCAACGTGCCCTGGTAGGCATCGGTAATATCCTTGACCATGGCGAGGCCAATCCCATGCCCGGGTACCGATTCGTCTGCACGGATGCCGCGCTGCAATATGGCGTCGATATCATTTTCCGGAAAACCGGGTCCATCATCGAGTATACAAATGTGTACGCCTGCAGCGTCATGCCGGGCATCGATAGAGACGCTTGAGACACACCACTTACAGGCATTGTCGAGCAGGTTACCCAATAGTTCGGTTAAATCACCCTTGTCGGCACGCAGCGATAGCGTTGTATCGATATCGACATGGATAGCCAGTTGTTTGTCGGCATGTACCTTTTGCAGTGCGGTAGTCAGGCCCTGAACGATTGGTAATAGCCTCTGCGGGGTACTCAGGCTGCTACGACCGGCTGTGGCCGCGCGCTGTAGCTGGTAGTCAACGGTTTGCTGCATGCGGTTAATTTGTTCACGCACTGTAGTTGGTTCATTGGCAGCACCATGCAAAACGGCAAGCGGGGTTTTCAGGCTATGCGCCAGGTCTGCCAGCGCATGACGGTAGCGGAGTTGCTGGGCATGCTCATGTGCCAACAAGGTATTGAGGTTGCCGGTCAGGCCTCGTAATTCTTTTGGGTACTCGGCTTGAAGTGAGTCCTGTTTTCCATGTTCAATGTTCAATAGTTCACTGGCAACCATGCGCAGTGGCCGCAGCCCCCAGCGTAAAACAAGTAACTGGGCAACCAGCAGTAGTATGGCCATGCCACCCAGCCAACCCCATAATGTTTGTCGATAGGCGTTTACCTGGGCGGTGAACGCAGCCGTATCATCGGCCAATGAAAGCGTCAGGGGTAGAACTGAGTCCGAGGTTTGCCATTCAATCCCGTAACTGAAGACAAAGCTATTACTGAGTTGTTGGAATGATTCTGTGCCGGCTGCAAGTTGGCGAACAAAGTCAGGTTTGGCGGCAATGATCGAAGCGGACTGCCAGGTCAGGCTGGAATCTTTAAAAACGGCGCCGTACAGTCCGCTATCAGGTTGGTTCAGACGGGTCAGTGCAGATTGAGCAGGTAATTTAATATCGCCATTATCGCTGACATCCACCTCACCCAGTAGCAGAAAGAGTTGACCACGCAGTCGTTCCTGCAGGGCACTGCGCGCGGAATCCGAGAAGGCGCGATCGAGTGTCCAGCCAGTCAGGACAAGAAACACGGCCAGTACCAACCCGGCACCAATGACAGTCCGTGTATTGATTGACAGGTTCATGCGCGTTGGCCCTAAGCCTGTTCACAGAGTGTCAGGCGGTATCCACGTCCGCGCAATGTCTCGATGGGGGTGAGTGTATTGCCGGGGTCGAGTTTTTTACGCAGGCGACCAATCATTACTTCGATGACGTTACTGTCACGGTCATCATCATGCGGATAAAGATAATCAGCGAGGGTAGATTTAGAGATCACCTCACCACTATGACGTGCAAGGTATTCCAGCAACCGGTATTCAAAGGTGGTCAAATCGATTGCAGCACCATTCATTTGCACACGTTGTTGTGACAAATGAATAGTCAGTGCGCCACAGTCGAGTTGTTCACTGTTGGCCGCATTACCACTGCGTCGAAGCAGGGCGCGTAAACGGGCCAGCAGTTCTTCAAAGTGAAACGGTTTGGTTAGATAGTCATCGGCACCGGCTTCCAGACCCGCAACCTTGTCTTGCCAGTTCCCCCGTGCCGTCAGGACGAGAATGGGTAAGGCGTTGCCTTCTTCACGTAGGGTTTTAATGACCTCACTGCCCGACATGACGGGCAGGCCAAGGTCGACAATGGCCGCATCAATTGGATACTCACGGGCATTGAACAGACCATCTTCCCCATCGGCACTGCAATCAACCATAAAACCTTCACCTTCGAGCTGTGTTCGCACTTGCTCAAGGATAGCCGGTTCATCTTCAATGACGAGGATACGCATGACAGTACTACTTGACTCGAAAACGCCCGTTGGCGGCATTGAAGACAATGACTTTCACGACCCCACGGCCGGTGAGGACCTTGATGCGGTAGAAGGTCTTGCCTTTGCGCTGGATTGTTTCTGTGGCGAGGATACGGCCACCCAGACGTTCTTGCACACGTGCCGAGGCTTCTCCCGGCCCAATATGCTCGTTCTGGGCCAGTAGTGGCCAGTGACGAGGTTGGGCATGTAAGGGCTGTAGAACAGCGAAGCTGAGCACAAGTCCAATTAACATTGTTAGTAATCTATGCATTGTTCAAGCATACACGTATCAATACTACGGCTGAAGTATCAGTTACGCTCCGGTTAGAAATTAAACAGCACGCTAAAGCCACTATTACGATCATAGTAGCGGTAACCAATCTTGCCATGTCCAGAATTATGCGGGTGGCGCTTATAGTGACGAGTTGGACATGCGTACTTATGACGACGATGTTGACGGTGATGCCGACGATCATGGCGGCGGTCGTGATGGCCATAGTCACGGTGTTGCTGTCCGTGGTAACCATGATGGCGATGACCGGCCTGGGCCTGGTTTGCAACAAACATTGGAACGGCCAGGGTGGCAATGATAGTTAGGGTCGAAAACAGGTTCCTGGTATTCATAATGATCTCCTTAAAACAGTTTGGTTGGCTCACACTGCTCTTCTGAGCTTGCCTGCAGCATATTGGGATCACCCTGAACACAAGCTGAATAATACCAGTTAAATAAAACTCGTTATTAATTATGTGGTTATGATTTGGTTATTGGGTGATAAGTTTTTTCTGTGCATCGTAAAATCCCTTTGCTTGTAGGGCGGCCGCTTGGCAGGCACAATGCGCGATTGATTTTAATGCTGTGGCCGCAGGAGTCCTGTTCAGGTGGCAGCACATATTTAACTTATAAGGTAAGGAGCCATCGATGAAACTGATTCTTTTGGGCGCACCAGGCGCAGGTAAGGGTACGGTTGCGAAACTGCTGACCGAACTTGACGGTTCAGTTCAGATCTCAACAGGTGATATTTTACGCGGTGCGGTTAAGGCCGGCACCGATCTGGGTAAAGAAGCCAAGGGCTACATGGATGCTGGTGACCTCGTTCCAGATGCACTCATCATGGGCATCATGGGTGAGCGCCTGCAGGAAGATGACTGTAAGGCTGGCTTCCTGCTCGACGGTTTCCCTCGCACCATTCCACAGGCTGAAGAACTGAAGACAATGCTGACTGACCTCGGCATTGAACTCGATATGGCGGTTAGCCTTGATGTGCCACGTGACGTGATTCTTGACCGTCTGACCACACGCCGTACCTGTTCTAACTCTGACTGCCAGGCCATCTACAACGTCAAGAGCAACCCAACCAAGGTTGAAGGTGTTTGTGACAAGTGTGGCAGCCCGACTATCCAGCGTGATGATGAAACTGAAGAAGCCATCAGCAAGCGTCTTGAGACCTACAACGAAAAGACTGCGCCACTGGCCGGTTTCTATGAAGGTGAAGGCATGCTGTTCTCAGTCAATGCGACTTCAAGTGATGCAGTCGTTAAGGCTATCCAGGACAAGCTCGCTTCTTAAGCAGTTTTTCTTGTTTGCAGTATTAAGCGGGGTGGGATGAAAATCACGCCCCGTTTTTTTTTCAAAGATCTAACGCAAAGGCACTGAGACGCTAAGGTCGCCTAGCAGATCATAACGAAACGAACTATTGGTCGCTGGAAAAACCTTTGCGGCTCCCGCGTCTTGGCGTCTCTGCGTAAGATTGTTAACAAACCCCAACGAAATGTAGATTATTTCTGCCGGCTTTTAAATTTCTTTTTCCGTGCGGCTTTCTTTTCTGCTTTTTCTTTCTTAATACGTTCTACTTCGACCATTTCCTGCGCGATCATATCCGGTGTCTCCAGGCTGATATGGCCGAGTGTGCCGTTGCGCAGTTCATTGATGAGGATGGTGCTGATCTTGTCGATGTCGACATGACCTTTCTTGCGCAGGCAGCCGCGCCTGACACCGATGAGTTCAAGAAACTCGAGCGGCGTGTCGGGCATGTCCTGGTCGATGTCGTAACGTTCGCGGAGCAGGTTCGGATACGCAACGATCAGGTATTCGGCAAGGAAGAACGCAACGTCATCGTAGTTCATGGCGGTGTCTTTAATAGATCCGAGTGTGGCGAGGCGGTAGCTGCTATTTTCGTTATCGATCTTTGGCCAAAGGATCCCCGGTGTATCGAGCAGTACGATACCATTGCCTAGGTCGATGCGCTGCTGCTGTTTAGTGACAGCAGCTTCGTTACCTGTTTTGGCAACAGTTCGCCCGGCGAGGATGTTGATCAGGGTTGATTTACCGACATTCGGGATGCCGGCAATCATGGCGTAGATCGGTATATCTTTTTTATCGGGGAATAATTCCCGGCAGGCGGCAACCAGTTGTTTAACCTGGCCAGGCTGTGTGGTGGTGATTGGCAGCACCGTTACGTTTCGCTCATGCTCAAAGGTATCACGCCACATCTGGGTAATGGCCGGGTCGGCCAGGTCGGTTTTATTCAAGACCTTGATACAGGGCTTGGTATAGCCGCTTTTTGAACGCAGGCTGGCGATAACCGGGTTTTCGCTACTATGTGGAATGCGTGCATCAAGAATCTCAATAACGAGATCGACCGTCGGCAGAGCCTTGATCATTTCCTTGCGGGCCTTGTGCATGTGGCCGGGGTACCAATGAATCGACATGTGTGTTCCTGGATGACTATCGTACATAGTTTAATGGATTGTGGCGTGTATTGGCACAAGCAGTCGACCTGAACATGCAGCAGCGCTACTCTAGAGACGTGGACAATGATGGTGAGGGAGCGAATGCAGCAGCGATCGGACAACAATGCAGAGCGATGGTATTCGTATAACCTGGCAGAGCTACTTGAGCGTCTGGGCATAACCACCGAGGGGTTGGCATCCGACGCAGCAGAACAGCGACTGGCCGAGCACGGTTCTAATAGTCTGCCCGAAAAGCGTCGTCGTTCATGGCTGGCGATGTTATTGGGTCAATTTAGCGACTTCATGATCATTGTGTTGCTTGTCGCGGCATTGATTTCCGGTGTTATTGGTGAACTGCAAGATACCATCGCCATCCTCGTCATCGTCTTGCTGAATGCGTTTATTAGTGTAGTCCAGGAATACCGGGCTGAGCAGGCCGTAATGGCGTTACGCGCTATGGCCGCGCCAGATGCACAGGTTATCCGTGATGGGCAGGTGGTGACACTGGCGTCTACTGAACTTGTACCGGGTGACATTGTTTTGCTCGAGACCGGCGATATCGTGCCCGCCGACCTGCGGTTACTTGAAACGGGTGCCCTGCAGGTCGATGAATCTGCCCTGACCGGCGAGTCACATGCAGTCGATAAACACACTGAAAGCCTGCCTAATGAAGACCTGCCAATTGGTGATAGCACCAATCTCGCCTTCAAGAGCAGCCTCGTTACGCGTGGCCGTGCACGCGGGGTTGTCTATGCGACAGGCTTATCGACCGAGATTGGCCGCATTGCCCAGTTACTCGGTGAAGAAGAGGGAGTGCGTACGCCGCTGCAAAAACGCCTGACCCGGTTTGGTCGTTACCTTGCGCTCGCGGTACTCGGCATCTGTGGCATCGTATTTGTTGCGGGTCTGTTACAAGGTCAGCCCCTGTTGCTGATGTTCCTGACGGCCGTCAGTCTTGCTGTAGCCGCGATCCCCGAAGCGCTCCCTGCTGTCGTGACTATCTCACTCGCCTTCGGTGCGCATAAGTTGATTAAGCACAATGCGCTTGTGCGTAATTTGCCCGCTGTTGAAACACTCGGGTCGGTTACCTGGATTTGTGCCGACAAGACCGGCACGCTGACACAAAACCGTATGACTGCTGAAAAATTCGTGACACTAAATGAACAACACGATGTATTGGCTTCGCCGGGCAGCGGAGAGTTGTGGTCATCGATTGGACAGGCAATGGCCTTGAATAATGACATCAAGGTCATGAATGGGGCCCATACGGGTGAACCGACCGAACTGGCCTTGTATGCTGCCGCACATAAGGCAGGGTATGACAAGTTATTGCTTGAGGAGGCATTACCCCGCCAGGCCTTTATCCCGTTTGACAGTACACGCAAACAAATGACGACCATGCATCGAGATGGTGATCATTATATTGCCTATAGCAAAGGTGCCCCCGAATACCTGTTACAACATTGTACGTGTGCACTTGGCAGGGGCGGTGAAACAAGCCTCGATGCTACGGTTGTGTTGGCGAAGGCCGAACAACTCGCCAGGGAAGGCTACCGTGTGTTGGCGCTTGCACAGCGCGAGTTCGATGAACTACCACTGGAAATTATTCCCGAGACGGTCGAGCGTGAACTGGTATTTATCGGCCTGGTGGCATTGATCGATCCACCACGGGAAGAGGCGTACGATGCCATTGCAGATTGTCAAACCGCGGGTATAACTCCCGCCATGATTACCGGTGACCATCCGGGTACGGCCATGGCTATTGCCCGGCGTCTTGGGATTACCGAGGAAGAGGGTACCCTGTTAACAGGTGCGCAATTAAATAAGCTTTCTGATCGAGAATTTGATCAGCAGGTAGAAACTATCCGGGTCTATGCGCGCGTCAGCCCGGAACAAAAGTTGCGCATCGTCAAGGCACTGCAGGCCAAGGGGGAGTTTGTCGCCATGACGGGTGATGGCGTGAATGATGCCCCTGCTCTGAAACGTGCAAGTATCGGTGTCGCGATGGGACAAAAAGGCACAGATGTTGCCCGCGAAGCCTCCGATATGGTGTTACTGGATGATGATTTTGCGACTATTGTCCGCGCGGTGCGTGCGGGGCGTAAGATCTTCGATAATATTCGCAAATTCATAAAAGATACAATGAGTTCTAATTCCGGAGAGGTATGGACTTTATTTCTCGCGCCCTTTCTTGGCTTGCCTATACCTTTGTTACCGATTCATATCTTGTGGATTAATCTTGTTACGGATGGACTGCCGGGGTTGGCCTTTACTGCCGAGCCTGCTGAGCGGGGCATCATGAAGCGCCCGCCACGACCACCGCGAGAAAACATCTTCGCGCATGGCATGTGGCAACACATCATCTGGATGGGGTTATTTGTGGGGGGGATTTCAATTGCCGCACAGGCCTGGGCGATCTCGCGTGATGCGGTCTATTGGCAAACGGTTGTCTTTACCGTGCTTACGGTTTCACAATTATTTCATTCACTGGCCGTTCGAAGCGATAGGGAGTCGCTGTTTAGTATTGGCCTGCTTAGCAACCGGCCGATGCTTGGCGCAGTGCTAGTGACAATGCTTCTGCAATTGGCTGTCATCTATCTGCCAGTGATGAACAGTATTTTCCATACCCAACCTTTGCCACTCTATGATCTGCTCGTTTGTCTGGGGCTTTCGTCTCTCGTATTGGTCGCGGTTGAGATTGAAAAATGGCTGGTGCGAAAGAAGCTTATTTATAGGGATAGTAACTAGGTCTCATTGAATGTACTGGTTATTGTAAAGCGTGTTATAAAAAGCGTTGTGTTGAACTGATTGTTATTGTCGTTTTCTGAGACATATTTTTTCTAGGAACAAGACATGTTTTTGAACTGGAAACGTAATTCTAAAAATAAAGTATTTGTTATTGGTCGTAACAAGACAGGCACAACTTCAATCGGCCGTGCTCTTGCTGAAATGGGCTACAAAATGGGTAGTCAGAGCAAAGCCGAGTTACTAATGGGGAGTTGGTTACAACGTGAATTCAAGGAAATCGTGAATTATTGTAAAACTGCAGAAGCCTTTCAGGATGCGCCTTTTAGTCATGACTATACATTCCAGGTAATGGATTATGCATTTCCGGGATCTAAATTTATATTGACTGTCAGGAACAACGGAGAGGAATGGTATGAGTCGCTTATACGATTCCATACAAAGATCGTTGGCAAGGAAAGACTTCCAACCCCAGATGATCTAAAAGCCTTTATGTACAGGGAAAAAGGCTGGATATGGCGTAATCAGCAGGCTATTTACGGTATTGACGAGCAATCTCTCTACGATAAAGACATTTACATTCAGCATTATGAAATGCATAACATGAGGGTTAAAGATTATTTCAGGTACAGACAGGATGACCTCTTGGTATTAAATTTGGCTGATCCAGATTCAATGAATGATTTATGTGATTTTTTAGGAAAACCGCTACCGAGTACAGGTATGCCTCATTTGAATACGTCAAGATAACGGTACATTTATCCAGATGATTTCTTATATGTTTCGCGGAAGTACAGTACGATGCTTAACATTTTCGACTATCTTGCCGATATAGTTTTTCATGGCCTTAAATCAATTATATTCCACAATTTTTCAGGTGATTTAAATGACTGATTCCGAAACTGCGCAATCTTCGAGTGCAACCAATCCTGACCTGGACTGGAGCCAGGTGCGTGAAACAGTACTCATGCTCAATCTGGCAATGGCAAGATTGACGCATGCGATGCGTGATGGTGATGATTCGGTTAATACGCTGGGACATTCATTTACCAAGATGGCTGGACACGTCTCTTTCATGCAGGACACAGTGTCAGGGATGGAAGAGGGTGATACACGAAATAACCTGCTTGAACACTGCGTATCTATTCGCGGTCAGGTCGATACCGCGATCATGGCGTTCCAGTTTTATGACCGCCTGACACAACGTATGCAACATGTCTCACATAGTCTTGATGGGCTGGCAGAGCTGGTGAACAGTCCGAATCGTTTATACAACCCAATTGAATGGAAAGCCCTGCAAGAAACGATTCGTTCCAACTATACCCTCGACAGTGACAAGCAGATGTTTGAAGCGTTGTTAAAGGGAAAAACGATTGATGACATTATGCAGGAAGCGAAAGAGTCGTCTCAGGATAGTGATATCGAATTTTTCTAGTCATTCAGCATTTGTGAAATTGATGTACCCGCAAGCTTGAAAATTGTTGTTGTACTGACAGACCTATGTTGCGATAGTTAGGCCAAGATGAGCGGATAGTTAAAAGGGTTGCATGGATTTACTGACACAGGGCGTGGTGGGTGCTGCAATGGCGCAGGCCGGTGCGCGGGAAGATGACACACGCTTGGCGACAGGAATCGGTTTTGGTGCGGGGTTACTCGCCGACGCGGATGCACTCATTTATTCTGCACATGATAGCCTGCTGACGATTGAATATCATCGCCACTTTACCCACTCATTAATATTTATCCCCATCGGTGCACTGCTCGCGGCAATCATTCTGTGGCCATTTCTGCGTAAGCGTATTTCGTTTGGCTGGCTGTATCTGTATAGCCTGCTGGGTTACAGCCTGAGTGGAATTATCGACGCGTGTACCAGCTACGGCACTCACCTGCTGTGGCCATTCTCAGATGAGCGGACTGCCTTCAACCTGGTTGCGATTGTTGATCCGGTATTCACGCTTATGATTATTAGCGCCGTGGTTATTGCGTTTCGTCATTACCGTCGCAAGGCTGCCCTGGTTGGTTTGATGCTGGGTGCCTGTTATCTCGGCGTCGCGTATCTACAGTTACAACGTGTCGAACACGCTATCATAGAACTTGCAGAAAAACGTGGTCATGAACCTGCTCAGCTCCTGACAAAACCGACATTTGGCAATATCCTGTTGTGGCGAACAGTCTACGAACACAATGGTCGCTTCTATGTTGATGCAGTACGCGCAGGATCGATTATCAAATATTATGAAGGTGATTCCATCAAGCGTTACCAATCCTTACCTGCACCGATGACAGTTCTCGAACAGGACATTCAGCGATTTAGCACTTTTTCCGATGGTTACATCGCGGTACAACCGCTGAACTATAATGGTCTGCTGGATGTGCGCTATTCGCTACAACCGGATGGGCTTGCGCCGTTATGGGGAATTGAGTTTGATCCTCAGCAACCTGATGTGCATGCCCGTTTTACTACGTATAGAAACCTGACAGAGTCAAACCGGCGACGTTTCTTTGCCATGCTGGCGGGGAAAAATGTCGATCAATTATAACCGGGTGATATTACTTAAGTAGTTCGGGGCTCATCATCCAGTTAAGGGTCCAACGGTTGTCATCATGATACTCAAGACAGATAACGGTTCCAGGCGTATAGGTCGTAAAGACAGCGTTCTTGTTGCCTGTTATAAGGTGGGCGACGAAGTGTTCAAGAAACGGCAGGTGGCCGACAATCAGGCTGTCGCCACTCCAGCCAAGGCAATGCGTATAAAAGGCTACGGCACTGTCATTTGGGTTGATCATGTCACTGACTTCAGGTTTATTGCCGGGTGAAATGGCATTGACCAGTCGCTCAGCCGTCTGTTGGGCGCGTAATTTACCACTGTGAATAATGCGCTCAACTTTTACCCCGGCCTGGCGCATGAAAACGGCAATGCGATTGGCATCGGATTTTCCTTTCTCGGTGAGCGGCCGCTCAGGATCATCATGTTTGGAAATAGCTTCACCGTGTTGCATCATGTAGAGTTTCATTGTGATTATTCTTATAGGTTTTATATGGAATTAAGCATAGCCTAAAAAGTCGGCTTGACCAGCACAGTAGAAAAAAAGTCTGCTAACATAGCGTCGCAATAACGAATGGAGCAGTTATGAAAATCACGATTATTAATGGCAGTCATCGCAGTAAGTCACAAAGCCTGAAGGTCTCAAGGTTTATCGAGAAAATCCTGAAAAGCAGCGGTTGGGATGAAGTTGAAATTCTTTCGCTGGCAGACAACCCTATACCGTTATGGGACCAGGGCGTCTGGGACGGTGAGGAAACATGGGTTGAATTACTTACCCCCCTGCGAGAAGAACTGCAAAGCAGTGAAGCATTTATAGTGGTGACGCCAGAGTGGCATGGCCAGGTGCCGGCTGGCTTGAAAAACCTGTTCTTGTTATGCAGCAAGAATGAACTGGGCCACAAACCAGCACTTATCGTCTCAGTATCGTCGGGTGATGGGGGTGCATACCCGGTTGCAGAATTACGAATGAGTAGTTACAAAAACAACCGCCTTTGCTATATCCCGGAACAAGTGATTATTCGAAATGTAGAGCAAGTCCTGAACGAGGACGGTGCCGATAATGATGAACGTTCGGATGTGTATTACCGGGAACGACTGGAGTGGGCGACGGGTATATTAAAAGAATATGCACGTGCACTTGCGCATGTACGGGCCAGCGGCGTGACGCAGACTGATAAATTTAATAATGGTATGTAAGTCGGCAACCCTGTACTACATCCATGACCCGATGTGTAGCTGGTGCTGGGGCTTTGCCCCGGTACTCGCAGATTTGTTGTCTAAACTCCCCGGTAACATTAATGTAAAACGCCTGTTAGGTGGCTTGGCGGTAGATACTGATGAGCCAATGCCACAGGGTATGAAAGATATGCTGCAAGCCACCTGGCGACGCATCGAAGAGAAAATTCCCGGTACCCATTTTAATTTTGATTTCTGGACGAATTGCCAGCCACGGCGTGCAACTTTTGCATCATGTCGTGCAGTGATCGCAGCACGTAAGCAAGGTGATAGTTATGACGAAGGCATGACGAAAGCCATTCAGCACGCCTATTACCAACAGGCACGTAATCCTTCAGAAGACGAAACCCTGGTTGATCTCGCAGATGAAATAGGACTGGAGCAGGCAATTTTCAAACAGGATTTTTATGCACCTGAGACTCAGCAACAACTAGACATAGAAATGGAGTTATCACGCAGTCTTTATGCTGAGAGCTTCCCATCTCTTGTCTATCAGCAGGATGGCTCTAACTGGCACGTGCCGGTGAATTATCTGGACAGTCAGCCGATGCTTGCGATGATTTTGTCTTACTACCGTGATGGAAATTGATAATGATTAGCGCGTGACAGTGGACGTATTTACTCCACTGCCACGCGATTACAGAGACTCCTCATTTACCACCGGAATCTGACATGATTGCCATGGCCACGATGCCGGTATTGATAACGTGCATGGCGTGACCAACGACGGTGATCTTTTCGCCATGACTTCCTTTTGTGTTTCACGAACTTGCTAAAGCGATCATGGTGGCTATGAACAACATCGTGTTTATGTTGCCAGCGGTGGAAGCGGCGTAGTTTTTTCTTAAAACGCTTTCTATCCTTCCTGTCATAGCGATCGTACTTGTGTGAACCATCATAGTGATGGCGGTCTTGATGTTCTGCATGTTGAGAATGCTTGGCAGAGCGCGTCTGCTCATGATCGGCATGGGCGGGACTGGAAATTAATGCGAGCCCGAACATGCCGGTCGTAATGATGGATGTAAAATAACGGGATATGCTCATTGTTGTACTCCTTTGTAACCAACGTTCATGTTTGAATGTGGTTACAGCCTAGCGCTGCATGGCTGAATGGAGACTGAACGGCTGGGGAATATTAGCTACTCAGCTTTGATTCTGGGAGTCTGGTGTTACGATCGCTGAGGAACGCAATGAAGTCATGGTGTTTGCAGGGCTTACAAATGTGGAATCCTTGTGCGTAGTCACAGCCATATTCGGCAAGTAACTCGTAAGTCTCCTGGTCTTCAATACCTTCTGCGACAACGTCAATTTTCAGATCATGAGCAAGGTTTATGGTTGATTGAACAATCACCTGGTCATCGTGACTATTGAGAAGATTAAGGATGAAAGAACGATCGATCTTCAGTTCATGTACGGTCAATTGTTTAAGGTAAGCCAGTGAGGAATAGCCGGTACCGAAATCATCCACCGATATACGAATACCCCAGTTGGCAAGCCCGTTAATGAGTTCTTTGGACTTTTCAGGGTCATGCATAATACTGCTTTCAGTAATTTCCAGTGTCAGGTTCTCAGGCTTGATATCGTACTTGCTGAGTAAAAAATGCAGTTTCCGTGGTAAGCCTTCATCGAGCAAGTTTTTTGGTGATATGTTAATTGCGACTGACATAGTTGGGTTTTGCTTACGCCATAGTTCGAGGTTACGCAAACTTGTCATCAGTGCCGACTCGGTGAGTTGGTTGATCATGCCGGCCTCTTCGGCAAGTGGTATGAATACCTCTGGCGAAATATGACCAAGTTCAGGGTGTTGCCAGCGGGCAAGTGTTTCAGCGCCAATGACCTCACCGGTCTGTAGATTGACCTTGGGTTGGAAATAAAAGTCCAACTCAGAGGTATCAATGGCATGACGCAGACCAGAAGTCAGGTTCAGTTGGTTGAAGGATGTCTCTTCATAACTGCTTTCATAGAAACTGAATGGCTTCGACATCTGCTTGGCATGATACATCGCGATATCGGCATGGCGTAGCAATTGCTGTGTCGATGTCCCATCATCAGGGCAGAGCACGATGCCATTGCTGCCCTGTACGGTCAAACGGTAGTCATCCACAACAATATGCGACGTAGAGTTGTGTTGAATATTCTTTGCGACTAACTCTGCATTCGATTTGTCCGCCTCAGGTAGCAGTACTGCAAATTCATCACCACCTAATCGGGCGAGGATAGAATCCTTTGGAATAGAGGCGCGGATGCGCTTGGCAACTTCTGAGATAACCTTGTCGCCAACTGTGTGCCCCAATGTGTCATTGATTTCCTTGAAACGATTCAGGTCGATTAGCATGACGGCAAACCGTGTACGTGTTTCCTGGTATCTTTCCAGGCATGTGTCTATATCTTCATAAATGTGGCGACGAT
>Ga0316207_10001154_pt1 | contig 34577 bp, 25 predicted proteins | sample 6weekpyrite_MG_FD_204943 | JGI IMG/M metagenome (GOLD analysis project Ga0316207, IMG submission 204943) | Microbial mat bacterial communities from mineral coupon in-situ incubated in ocean water Damariscotta River, Maine, United States -... | ecosystem: Environmental > Aquatic > Marine >... | reverse complement strand
TCTTATCGGATTACTGGTTCAACCCATCATCGGATATTTCAGCGACCGAACCTGGAACGGCCTTGGACGTCGCAGACCCTATTTCCTCGCCGGTGCGATTTTGACCACATTGTCCCTATTCGTCATGCCCAATGCCCCTTTCCTGTGGCTTGCTGCGATCACGCTGTGGGTGCTCGATGCCTCAATCAATATCTCCATGGAACCGTTTCGGGCCTTTGTTGGCGACATGCTACCGAGCAAACAGCGCACGCAAGGCTTTGCCATGCAGACCATCTTTATCGGCATTGGTGCAAGCGCCGCATCGGCAGCAACATGGATGATGAGCAATTGGCTCGGGGTTGCCGACACAGCCGCAGCAGGCGTCATTCCTGATAATGTGAAATATTCTTTTTACATCGGCGCTGTCGCCTTGTTTTTGTCGGTTGGCTGGACCGTGCTTTCCACCCGGGAATATTCGCCTGAACAATTGGCCGAATTTGACGCCGCCGAAAAGGCTGGCAAAGCCCAGGCTGAAACCCCGGACAGGAAAGCTGGGTCTGGCGGTCATTTCGTGTCATCCGGATTGGGATATCTGATCGCCGGCCTTTTGGGGTGCTGGGCTGTTTATCGCTTTGAAGGCTCTGCAGAGCTGTACATCCTGACCGGTGGCGTCTTGGCTCTGGGTTTGGGATTTTTGCTCAATGCCCTGCTCAAACGCTCCAAACAGAATGACAATTTCTTCAGCCATGTGCTGGAAGACATGACGACCATGCCTTTGGTGATGAAACGCCTGGCTTGGGTCCAGTTTTTCTCTTGGGCCGCCCTGTTCATGATGTGGATTTACACCACGCCGGCCGTAACCAGCCATCACTATGGCGCGACCGATGCAACCTCCTCCGCCTTTGCAGAAGGCGCTGACTGGGTCGGATTGCTATTTGCCACCTATAACGGGATCGCCGCGATTTATGCCCTCTTGCTGCCCAAAATGGCCGACAAGCTGAACCGGCGCGCCACCCATGCCGTCAATCTGGTGATTGGTGGTATCTCACTGGCCTCATTTTACTTTATCAGCGACCCGACCCTGCTGGCCGTTTCCATGGTCGGCGTTGGCATTGTCTGGGCCTCGATATTGACCATGCCCTACGCCATTTTGTCCGACAGTCTGCCATCGGACAAAATGGGCGTTTATATGGGCATCTTCAATTTCTTCATCGTCATCCCGCAGATCGTGGTGGGCAGCTTGATGGGGCTCGTACTTTCGATTCTCTTGGGCAATGAGCCCATACATGCCCTGCTGGTGGCCGGAGGCTCGTTTGGTCTGGCCGCCCTGATGCTGGCCTTTGTTCCCGGACGAAAGACGGGTTGATCAATTCGCCACTGACCGGCAGATGACATAATCCCAGGCTGGAATGGTCACAGAATAACTGCCCGGTGCAGAAGCAGACGGCGCGCAGTCACCCGCAAGGCTGTCCCAGTTTTGTGAATGCCCATCAACAATGATGTTGAGACTGACGGGCTCATCCTCAGCATTGAAGGCGATGAGAATTTCCTCACCATTTTCCGGCATCAAGCGCGAGAGAACCAGAACACTATCTTCATGGCCGGCATAGCGGGTTACCTGCTCGCCGCGGCGAAGGGCCGTATTGTCCTGCCGGATCGCAGCCATCTCGCCAATCGCCCTGTAGAGCGGATGATCCGTGTTGAAATTATCATCAGCCGTTGTCGCTTGTGTGGCGACCAAGTCATTGTCGTTATAACTGTCGACCAGGCTGGGGAACATATTCTCGCGCGCGCCGCGATCACCGCCATCGGAGACAAAGCCCTGCTCGTCGCCATAATAAATCGTCGGCACACCGCGTGAAAACATCATTAAGGCATGCGCCAGCTTCAAACGGGCCAACATATCCTCATCACTCAAATCAGGATGTGCCTCCCGGATAAATCCGGCAAAACGGCCCATGTCATGATTGCCCAAAAAAGTTGGCAAGATCGCAGCAGTATCCGGCCCACCAGGATAAACATGGTCCATGCGGAACAGGCGCTCGAAATTGCTGCCCGGCGCATCATTGACGATAAAGTCCCTAACCGTTCCCTGAAAGGCAAAGTCGAGGAAAGCTGGCAGACGGGCCTGACTGATATAGCGAGCCAATTGCCCCGCATCGAATTCATAAACTTCACCGAAGACATGGAAATGCTCAATGCCTTCATTGCGGGCATGCTCCATGATGGCGGGCGTAAATTCCTCCCAGAATTCAGGCTGGACGTGTTTGGCGGTATCAATGCGATAGCCGTCGATGCGAAAATCGGTAATCCAGGATTTATAGATATCGATCATGCCCTGCACGGCGCGCGGATGCTCGGTATTGATATCATCCAGTCCGGCAAAATCACCGTATAACTCTGTTTCGCCATACCATTCGCTTTCCCCGCGATGGTGGTAGAGCGTGATATCATTGAGCCAATCGGGGTTTCGGCTCGGGGCCCCTTCGGGCAAATAAGGCGTATAAGCCCAACCCGTTTCGGTCAGATTAGCGAAATTTTCCTCCGTTTGGTGACGCGGGTCATCGCCGAGAAAACCGTCATTGATGGGCTCCCCGTCAACACCACCACGCGTCGTGAAGGGATAATCGGCACGGCTGCGATATTCGCAATATTCCAGCGCTTCGATATAGAGCGGGGAAGTTTCGTCATGACATTCGCGCAAGGCGAAAACATCAGCTGTGTGGTTTGTGATAATGTCCATATAGACGCGCATATCGCGGGCATGCACGGCATCCACAAAAGCGCGAAATTCTTCACGTGAACCCATATGGGCATCCGGGCTTAGAAAATCCGTGACCCAATAACCGTGATATCCGGCAGTAATATCCTCGCCTGCGCCTTGCACGGCCCGATTCTGAAACACCGGAGTCAACCAGACGGCTGTCACGCCAAGACCCTGAATGTAATCCAGTCGTTGTGTCAGGCCAGCCAGATCGCCGCCATGATAAAAACCGGTCTGGGTCGGATCAAAGCCATGGTCGAGTATACCGCCCTCAATACCGCCCTGATCATTGGCGACATCTCCGTTTTCAAACCGGTCAGGCATGACGAAATAAATGATCTCATCGCGAGGCTGTCGCACTGATGTAATGGTCGATTCTGCGAGCTCATCCGCTCCGCCAACAACACCTGAACCAGGTTGGTCAGCCATTCCACATCCCGCCAAAAACAACGACAACGCAACCAGACTCTTTTTGTGATTTTGCATTACATTTGTCATAATTTCACCCTTGGCTAATCATCGTTTTATTATTGAATATAAGTCGAATTTTACGGCTTTAGCAAATGATTTGAATATTCTGTATAATTGCATAATTTTGCATATCGTGCTCATGATGTAAAAAGCTTCAGTTCTGGGGAGAATTATCATGCTTTGTTCAGCGACAAAATCATGGCTTGGCGGCGTAGCGGCCTTGTCGTCGCTATTGGTGGTTTCATGCAGTGGCGAACCCGCTGTTACCGATGCCGCCTCAACACCTGCCCAAGCACTCACCATCATTGAGGAGCGGGCTGAAATCTCCTCCCCTGATGGGCTGATTACCGCTGAAATCTGGAGCGAAAACGGTGCCCCGCACTATCGCGTCATGTTTGACGGCAGCGAGACCATAGCCGCCTCAGCGCTTGGTTTTCGTTTTGCCGAGGCCGCCAATCTGGAAAATGGGCTTCAGTTGGTCGCCATGGAAAGGGACACTCATGATGAAACCTGGGAACAGCCCTGGGGCGAGCGCCGCCTGGTGCGTGATCACCACAATGAAATTCTTGTACAATTTCGCGACCCGAGCGCACCGGAAACCGGCTTTGATATCCGCATGCGCGTCTTCGATACGGGGCTCGGCTTTCGTTATGAAGTGCCAGTTGCCAATGATGAACACCGGGCGATTACTAACGAGCTGACCCATTTCAACCTGCCCGGCCAGGTGCAAGCCTGGTGGATACCGGCAGCGGGCTGGAACCGGTATGAATATCTCTACCATGAAACAGACCTGCAAGAGGTTGATCGCGCGCACACTCCGTTCACCGCCCAGCTTGAGAATGGCCCGTATCTGGCCATTCATGAAGCGGCGCTGGTGGATTATTCCGGCATGTATCTGGATCGAGACCGTGACGGGATCATGGGAACTGATCTGGCACCGGGTTCCGATGGCATTCTGGTTCACAAGGATGGTGATTTCATCACGCCCTGGCGGACGATCCAGATTGCCGCTGATGCTGTGGGTCTGATCAATTCAGACATCATTCTCAATCTCAATGAGCCCAATCAACTAGGCGATGTGTCTTGGGTCGAACCGGGAAAATATGTCGGCATCTGGTGGGGTATGCATATCCGCACCTTTAGCTGGGGATCCGGGCCAATTCATGGCGCGACCACAGAAAACACACGCGAATATATCGACTTTGCCGCCGACAATGGCTTTGACGGCGTCTTGGTTGAGGGCTGGAATATCGGCTGGGATGGTGATTGGTTCCGAAATGGTGCCCTGTTCAATTTTACCGAATCCTACCCCGATTTCGACTTGCAGGGCCTCGCGGCCTATGGCGCTGAGCGCGATGTACGTTTGATCGGTCATCATGAAACATCAGGTCATGTGACCAATTATGAAAACCAGATGGAAGATGCTTTTGATCTCTACCAAAGCGTCGGCATTACCCAGGTCAAAACCGGCTATGTCGCCGATGGCGGTGATTTGATCCGCATCGATGAAAACGGCCATGAACGCCGGGAATGGCATTACGGCCAATATGCAGTGAACCATCATGCCCGCGTCGTCTCTGAAGCGGCTGAGCGTCAGATCTCGATCAATCCGCACGAACCGGTGAAGGATACCGGCTTGCGCCGCACCTGGCCCAATTGGATATCACGCGAGGGTGCGCGCGGTCAGGAGTTTAATGCCTGGGGTGTTCCGCCTAATGGACCAGACCATGTGCCGACTTTGGCCTTTACCCGCATGCTCTCCGGACCAATGGATTTCACCCCGGGTATCTTCAATTTGATGCCCGGCGGCGAAGATGCCGCTTCGCGCGTTGAAACCACTTTGGCCAAACAATTGGCGCTTTATGTGGTGATCTACAGCCCGATCCAGATGGCCGCAGACCTGCCTGAACACTATGAAGCCCGGACAGACGCCTTCCAGTTTATCCGTGATGTCCCCACTGATTGGGAACATTCGGTCGCGCTGCAAGGCGAGGTCGGTGAATTTGTCGTCTTTGCTCGCCAGGAACGGAATGCAGAGGATTGGTATCTGGGTGCTGTGACGGACGAAGTCGCGCGAGACCTTTCAATCCCGCTCGACTTTATGGAAGCCGACCAAACCTACACCGCCCAGATATATCGCGATGGTGAAGACGCCGACTGGGACACCAATCCCTATCCCATCGTGATCGAGGAGAGACAAGTCAGCGCAAGCGATGTGCTGGATATTTATCTCGCACCGGGTGGTGGCGCGGCCATCCGCTTTGTTGCCGGAAGAGGTTAAAAGACGATCATGCCTCTCCTTCTCGTTTTGATATTGGGCTTGGCCGCGTGCGCTCCTTCCGGACCGGAAGAGACATCCTTGCCAGTCGGTGAGACAGAATACCTGTCCGGCCAAGTCATCCAGATCGAAGACTTTTCTTCAGAGCTTGTTCTATCGAGGGGGCTCTCAATCTGGCTGCCGCCGGGATATGAAACGGGGACGCAAAATTATCCGGTTGTCTATGCGATGGATGGGCAAAACCTGTTTGAGCCTGGCTTGTCCTATATCGGTGAGGAATGGGGGCTGGATGAGGCCATGGAACGCTTGATCGCAGGCGACCAGGTCAGGCCTGCCATCATTGTCGGTGTCTGGAACACGCCTTTGCGCGCACCGGAATACGGGCCTCAAGGTGTGATTGAACTGCTTGCTGATCCTCAACAAAATACGGTCCATGAAAGCTGGCAGAGCGACTTGTTGGGCAATGCCTATCTGAGTTTTCTGACGGACGAACTCAAACCCCATATCGATGCAAATTATCGAACTCTGTCAGGGCCCGAAAACACTCTGATTATGGGCTCCAGCATGGGTGGTTTGATCTCGTTTTATGCTCTCGCTGAAAGACCTGACATTTTCGGGGCTGGTGCCGGTCTATCAACCCATTGGCCGATTTATGCGGATAACAGCTTCAGCGATCCTGCCCGGGCTGAAGAATGGCGCACTTCCGTATTACCCGTCTGGCAGAGCTACATAGATCAATCCGCCTTGAGCCCTGAGAGCCAGCGCGTCTGGCTGGATCACGGCACGATCAATCTGGACAGCCTGTACCCTCCATATCAGCAGGCCATAAATGACATGCTGACTGAAAAGGGCTTCACGCTGGGATTTGACTTTGAATCACGCGAGTATGAAGGCGCTGATCACAATGAAATCGCCTGGAGGGAACGTCTGGACGATCCATTGATGTTTCTATTGGGGAGCTCACAATGACTGACTGGTTTGCATCCCGGCAAAGGGGGCTATCATGAATCTGGAAACAATCGATCTGGTGATCGTCTTTGGATACGCCATCGCCCTGATTGCCATCGCCACAATGGTCAGCCGGGAAAAAGCAGGGCATCAAAAGGACTCAACCGACTTTTTTCTGGCAGGCAAGGCCTTGCCCTGGTGGGCCGTTGGAGCGTCTCTGATCGCCGCCAATATTTCCGCCGAACAAATCATCGGCATGTCGGGATCTGGTTATGTCGTCGGTTTGGCGATTGCCTCTTACGAATGGATGGCCGCTGCAACTTTGTTGATAGTCGGGAAATATTTCCTGCCGGTTTTCCTCAAGCATGGCATTTACACCATGCCGCAATTCCTAGAGCACCGCTTCGACAAACGGGTTAAAACCGTGATGTCGATCTTCTGGCTGGCGCTCTATACCTTCGTCAATCTGACAGCGATTTTGTGGCTAGGCTCAACCGCAATCAATTCCCTGACCGGTTTTGACATCACCCACGGCCTGATTGCCTTGGCCCTGTTTGCCGTGGCCTATTCCATTTACGGCGGGCTGAAAGCGGTAGCCCTGACCGATATTATCCAGGTTGCCTTGCTGGTCGCTGGCGGCTTGTTGATTGCCTGGATATCGCTCGACAAGGTCGGGGGCGGCCTAGGCCCAATGGCTGGATTTGGCGTTCTTATTGAACAAGCCCCCGGCAAATTCGACATGATCCTGTCGCCGGACAATCCTCAATATATGAATCTGCCCGGGATCGGGGTTTTGATCGGCGGAATGTGGATGATGAATCTGTCCTATTGGGGCTTTAATCAATACATCATCCAGCGCGCCTTGGGGGCCAAGAGCACCGAAGAAGCCCAACGCGGCATCGTCTTCGCGGCTTTCCTCAAATTATTGATGCCCCTGATTATCGTCATTCCGGGCATTGCCGCCTTTGTGCTGGCACAAGACGCCTCCAACGGGATGGATATTTCCAGGCCGGACCAAGCCTATCCCAATGCCATGTTGCTGGCCCCGGCGGGTATTCGCGGTCTGATCTTTGCCGCCCTGATTGCGGCAATTGTCTCATCTCTCGGTTCGATGATGAATTCAATTTCCACGATTTTCACCCTCGATATCTACAAACCGATGCACAAGGGCGCATCAGAAAAGACGCTGGTCAGGACCGGGCGGACGGTTTCTTTAATTGCCATTACCATTGCCGTAGCCATGGCTCAGCCACTTCTGGGTAATTTCCCGCAAGCCTTCCAGTATATCCAGGAATTTACCGGCTTCTTCACACCGGGCATTTGCGCCATTTTCATTCTCGGTGTGTTCTGGAAATCATCGACGGCCAATGGAGCCTTGCTGGCCGCTTTGGGGTCTTTCTTCTTCTCCCTGGCGGGCAAGCTCTACTTCCCGATGTTCCCGTTCATGGATCGGGTTTTGTATGTTTTCTTCGCCTGTATTGCGGTCATTTTCCTGATGGCGATGATTGAGAAGAAAGATCAGGGTGAAAAGGCGATTGACCTTAAATCCGTCTCCTTTTCGACCTCTTCCATGTATAATCTGGGCGGTCTGATCGTCGTGATCATCCTGGCTCTTCTTTACTATTCGTTCTGGTAAGCTGCCGGAGCTCCACTAATTTGATTATCCGGGCGGGTCTTCTCATTCGCCCGGATAATCCCTTAAAAGGAATGCAGCATGTCTGAACTGGTCCCCGTCGAACCCTTTGACATTGTCGTCTTTGGTGCCACCGGGGATTTGGCCTTGCGCAAGCTGGTACCCGCCCTGTTTCACCGTTGGTGCGACGGGCAAATCCCGGCCACATCGCGGATTATTACGGCGGCTCGAGATGAACTTGATCAGGATGGTTATCGCGAACTCGCCGCCAAACACATCACGCCGAAACGCTCAAAGGAATGCCACAAAAAATGGGGTGAGTTTGTCCAGCATCTGAAATATGTGCGGGTTGATGTATCTAATGGCGGATCGGGCTGGGATGATCTGGGCAAGGCTTTGGATGACGACAGTAAAATCCGGATTTTCTATCTGGCCCTGCCGCCCTCACTTTATGGGCCCGCCTGTCGCAATTTAGCCAAGCACAAGCTGAATTCTGCCAATGCCCGCGTGGTATTGGAAAAACCCATTGGTCATGATTTTCATTCTGCGCGCCTGATCAATGAGCAGGTCGGTGAGGCCTTTGCCGAAAACGCCATCTTCCGCATTGATCATTATCTGGGCAAGGAGACCGTCCAGAATTTGTTGATCCTGCGCTTTGCCAATTTCCTGTTTGAGCCCTTGTGGAATGCGACCGGAATTGATCATGTTCAGATCACGGTGGCCGAATCCCTGGGTTCCGGGGATCGGGCGGCCTATTATGATCGCTCAGGTGCCCTCAGGGACATGGTTCAAAACCATTTGCTCCAACTGGCCTGCCTGGTCGGAATGGAGCCACCCTCCTCACTGGATGCAGACGCCGTTCGAACAGAAAAGCTCAAAGTCTTGCGGGCCCTCAAACCCATTTCCAATGACACGGTCGCCAATGATGTCGTTCGAGGCCAATATCAGGCTGGCGCTGTCGAGGGGGAGACTGTCGACGGCTATACCGAAGAACTGGACCATGACAGCGAAACGGAAACTTTCGTTGCGATCCGTGCCCAGATCGACAATTGGCGCTGGGCCGGTGTGCCGTTTTATTTGCGTACCGGAAAACGCATGCAGGCACGCCGATCTGAAATCGTCATCCAGTTCAAGGATATCCCCCATGATATCGTCGGGGCTTCTCATGGAGCCATGCACCCCAATCGACTGGTCATGCGGCTTCAGCCCGATGAGGGCATGAAGTTGATGTTGATGACCAAGGATCCGGGTCCCGGCGGGGTGCGGCTTCGCTATGTGCCGCTCAATTTGAGCTATGCAGAAACCTTCAAGGTTGATTATCCCGATGCCTATGAGCGGCTTTTGATGGCGGTTGTGCGCGGCAATCTGAATCTGTTCATGCGACGTGATGAGGTGGAGGCAGCCTGGCGTTGGGTCGATGGCATTATCCAGGCTTGGAATTCCGGCCATTCCAAACTCTATGGCTATCCGGCTGGAAATGACGGCCCGACGCAATCAGCTTTGATGCTGGATCGTGATCAGCGGGAATGGTTTGATGACTTCAATGCCTGATCGGTTTCACCAACATGCCAGCCCTGAAGATATGGCTGAAGATATGGCTCGACAGATCGCCGATCAATTGTCGAATGCGATTGAAAGCCGTGGTCAGGCCGTCCTGGCTGTGTCTGGGGGATCCACCCCTAAAACCCTGTATCAACGTCTGTCAAAGACCGCATTGGATTGGTCCAAAGTGGTAATTGTACTGGTTGATGAAAGATGGGTGGAACCGGGAGAGGCAGGATCAAATGAGACCTTCCTTCATCAGACCTTGTTGCAAAACGCTGCGGGAAAAGCACGTTTCATTGGCTTGAAATCCAAAGGCAAGACGCCGCAATACGGGCTGGCTGAGGTAAAGAACAGGCTGTCGGGTCTATCCCTTCCCTTTGACGTCGTGGTTTTGGGCATGGGATCGGATGGCCATACCGCGTCCTGGTTTCCTCATGCCAAAGGCTTGGATTATGCGCTTGATAGCCAAGCTGAGAATTTGGCGGCCATTGAGGCCAAGCCATCAAATGTAACCGGTGAGCACACGCAGCGCATCACCCTGACCCGTAAAGCCATTATGGATGCAAATTCCATCCTGTTGATGATCTCAGGCGATGCAAAGCGGCAGGTCTGGAATACGGCCTGCCAGACGGGCGAGATTGCGGATATGCCCGTGCGCGCCCTGCTTTTCGATGACACGATCAACCTTGAGACCCATTGGGCCGCCTGACTTTGAAACGAGACTGACATGCCAAGCCTTCATCCCACACTCATCAAAGTCACGGACCGGATTCGCACCCGCAGCACAGGCACTCGCTCGGCATATCTGGACCGGATCAGAGACGCCGGGACCGAGGGGCGAAACCGTGAGGTCTTGTCATGTGGAAATCTGGCGCATGGCTTTGCCGCCTGCCCGGGCGGCGATAAACGCGCCCTGAAAGACGGTATCCAGGCCAATGTGGGTATTGTTACCGCCTATAATGACATGTTGTCGGCGCACCAACCGTTTGAAGGCTTTCCCGCCCTGATCAAATCTGCCCTGAATGATGTCGGGGCGGTAGCACAAGTGGCTGGCGGCGTTCCGGCGATGTGTGACGGGGTGACCCAAGGCCAGCCCGGCATGGAATTATCCCTGTTCAGCCGCGATGTGATCGCCATGTCGACGGCCATTGCCCTGTCTCACAACATGTTCGATGCGGCCTTGTATCTGGGCGTATGTGACAAGATCGTTCCGGGCTTGGTCATGGGCGCGCTCAGCTTTGGCCATTTGCCCGCGATCTTTGTGCCTGCCGGGCCGATGCGCTCCGGCCTGCCCAATCCGGAAAAAGCGCGCGTCCGCCAGCTATATGCCGAAGGCAAGCTGGGGCGGGATGAACTTTTGGAAGCGGAAAGCCAGAGCTATCATTCGCCGGGCACTTGCACTTTTTACGGCACGGCCAATTCCAACCAAATGCTGATGGAAATCATGGGCCTGCACATGCCCGGTTCAGCCTTCATCAATCCGGGCACGCCCTTACGCGATGCACTCACCCGCGCAGCGGCACAGCGCAGCGTCGATATTCTCGCGCATGGCGATCACTATACCCCCATCGGAGAGCTGATTGATGAGCGCTCTATCGTCAATGCCATCGTTGGTTTACATGCCACGGGTGGATCGACCAATCACACCATCCATCTGATCGCCATCGCCCGGGCTGCCGGAATCATTATCAACTGGACAGACTTTGACGATCTGGCCTCAATGACGCCCCTCCTGTGCCGTGTTTATCCCAATGGACCGGCGGATGTGAACCATTTCCATGAGGCCGGTGGGCTCGCCCTTATCATCCGCGAATTGCTGGATGCCGGTCTGGTTCATGAGGACGTTCTCACCGTCGCCGGACCGGGATTACGCCGCTATACGGAACATCCGGTGCTGGAAGATGAAAATCTTGTCTGGAAACCGGCACCGGAAACCAGCCGGGATGAAAACATTGTCCGCCCCGCTGCCAATCCCTTCGCCAGTGAGGGCGGACTGAAACTGCTTGAAGGCAATATCGGGCGTGCCGTCATCAAGGTTTCAGCGGTCAAAGAAGAGCACCAGATCATCACAGCTCCGGCGATTGTGTTTGACAGCCAGGAGGATTTTCTGGCCCGGTTTGAGGCTGGCAATCTGGATCGAGACTTTGTCGCCGTTCTCCGTTTTCAGGGACCGCGGGCCAATGGCATGCCCGAGCTTCACAAGCTGACCCCGGCTTTGGGCTCGCTTCAGGATCGGGGTTTCAAAATCGCCCTGGTTACCGATGGAAGAATGTCGGGTGCATCCGGGAAAGTACCCGCCGCCATTCATGTCAGCCCTGAGGCCGCCTTGGGCGGAGCCATCGGTTTTATCCAGGATGGCGACATGATCACGTTAAACGCCGTCACCGGCACGCTTGAAACCCCCCTACAGACCCGCTCCACACCCGCTCAAACCCCGTCAAAACGCGCATCTACGCCTGTTCCCACCTTCGGTATGGGACGTGAGCTATTTGCGGGCTTCAGACAATTGGCCGGACCTGCCGAGGAAGGGGCTTTGTCCATACCCGGCTTGGGCGAAAGCGCTGAATCATGAGTACGTTAACTACCTGTCTGGTCGCTGATATTGGCGGCACCAATGCCCGCTTTGCCCTGGCCAGGGGCTGTGTGGATAACGGCATTGAGCTGGAGCAAATCCGGCGGTTGAAAAATGAAGATTTTGAAGATTTGAAAGATGCCGCCCAAGCCTACCTTGAGAGCTGCACCGGAGACCGTCCAAGCCAGGCCTGCTTTGCGATTGCAGCGCCTATCTCACCTGGAAAAATCCGCCTGACCAATTCATCTTGGAAATTTCGACCCGATGAATTGGCACAAACTCTGGCATTGGATAACTTGCTGGCGGTCAATGATTTTGCCGCCCAGGCGCGCGGCGCTCCGCTCATCCCTTCAGAAGATCTGGCCGTGATCAATCCGGGCACCGCTCTGGAGGGTTTCAATATGGCAGTTCTGGGTCCGGGAACCGGGCTGGGACTTGGCCTTTTAGTACCTAATTCCAATGGCTTGTCCGTCGTTCCGACCGAAGGCGGTCATGCCGGTTTTGCCCCACGCACCGATGAAGAAATCGCGGTGGGCCGCTTCATCGCGGATGAATACGGTTTTGTCTCCTGGGAGCGTTTGCTGTCAGGGCGTGGATTGGTGAATATTCACAGGGCCTTGTGTCATATTGACGGGATCATTTGGCCCGGCCACCGGCCAGAAGATATCACCGCTGAAGCGATGTCAGATGCCAGCTCGATGTCGCGCCGTGTGGTGGATTTTTTCTGTGCTGTATTAGGCGCTTATGCCGGAGATGTGGCCGTTTTGACCGGAGCCCGCGGCGGCATTTATCTCGGCGGTGGTATCTTGCCGACAATCCGGCCAATCCTTGAAACCAGCGCCTTTGAGGCCCGGTTCAAACGACGCGGGCCGATGACAAATTACACTTCAAAAATCCCGATCAATCTGATCCTGTCTGACATCGCGCCCTTGCTGGGCGCGGCTGCCTTGGCTGAAAAAGGAAGTCTCTAACATGGCTGTTTCAATGGACATTTTACTCAATGCTGCCAGCGTCATCCCGGTTTTGACGGTTGAAAATATAGACCAGGCTGCCCCGCTGGCGCATGCATTGAAAGCCGGTGGATTAACGGTCATTGAGATGACATGGCGGACACCGGATGCGCTTGAAGTCATGCTGTCCATGAAACAAGCCGAACCGGATTTGATGATCGGCATGGGGACGATCAGGTCACCCGGTCAAGTCAAAAAATGCCTTGATGCCAAGGCCGATTTTCTGGTCTCCCCGGGTCTGACGCCAAATCTGGTTCCCGCCATGTTAAACAGCGGACTACCGTGTCTTCCCGGGATTGCCACAGCCAGTGAAGCCATGTCCGCTATGGACGCTGGCTTTAAAGCCTTGAAATTTTTCCCGGCCGAACAAATCGGCGGTATCACTTATCTGAAATCGCTCTATGGCCCTCTGCCCGATATCCGGTTTTGCCCAACAGGCTCTGTTTCGCGCGAACTGGCACCTGATTATCTGGCCCTGCCCAATGTGGCTTGTGTCGGCGGTTCCTGGATTGCGACCAGCGCCATGATCAACGCTGGGGATTGGGATGGTATCACAGCTAATGCCCGCACAGCAGAAGCGATGAAACCCTAATCCGCCTGGGCGCTGTAGCAATTCCGATTTTCTGGAATTGAAGTGCCAAGATTTTACATACCCGGCGGATTCGTCGCATCCCCCTTTTCGATCTGACCATTAAGTTGATTTTTCAGGGAGGATTGTCATGGGACGAGAAATTTCAACATCTGAATATCTGGATGAAACAGAGTTTCAAACCCGATTAAGAGACGAAACCAAGCTGGTCATGGGCTGGTTTCGTGACCACGCATTCGAAAATCCGCACCCAACCAAAATCGGCCTTGAACTGGAAGCCTGGCTTGTCGACAAGGACGGGTTTCCATCACCACGAAACGAAGAGTTTCTGAAACGGGTGGACAACCCCTTGGTCGTTCCAGAGCTCGCGGCTTTCAACTTTGAAATCAATGGCGAACCTGAGGCCCTTTCGGGAAGGGTTTTCAGCCAGATAGAAAAACAGCTCCGGACAATTTGGGACGAGGCTTGTGTCTCGGCCAACACGCTGGGTCTGGACGCCCTGATGATCGGTATTCCTGCCACATTACGCCAGGACATGTTGACGCTCGACTCGATGACACCTTCCAATCGCTATCAACTCTTAAATGACCGCCTGTTCCAGATGCGCAATGGTCAACCCCTTCATATCGATATTGATGGGCGGGATTCACTTGAGATGGTTCAGGACCATTTGATGCTGGAAGCCGCTTGTACGTCTTTGCAGGTGCATTTGATGCTCAATCAGGAAAATTCGGCACGCAGTTATAATGCCGCCCAAATTGCGTCTGCCCCCCTTGTTGCCATAAGCGCAAATGCACCTTTTTTATATGGTCGGCGCCTTTGGGAAGAAACTCGCATTCCGGCCTTTGAAGAAGCCATCAATCTGCCCGGCTATCGTGACCGGTCAGGGCGCAAGGCCGGGCGGGTAACTTTCGGCACTCAATACTTACGCCAATCCATGATGGAATTGTTTTTGGAAAACCTGGATGGCTACACACCGTTTCTACCGATGTGCTCTGATGATGCGCCCGATAAACTGACCCATTTGCGCCTCCAGAACGGTACGATATGGCGCTGGAATCGGCCCATTATTCAACCGGCTGAAAATGGACAACCTCATTTACGGCTGGAAAACCGGGTTATCCCGGCAGGCCCCACCCTGGTGGATATGGTCGCGAATATGGCTTTCTTTATCGGCTTGACCCTTTATCTGCGTGACATTGATGATCTGGAAGAGCGTTTATTATTCGAGTCCGCCCGCAAGAATTTTTATAGCTGCGCCAAAAAAGGTTTAAGCGCTGAGATCGATTGGCTGGACGGGAAAACAGGCAATGTCCAAACCCTGATAAGCACTCAAATGGCGGAGCAAGCCCAAGAGGCCCTTGTGGCTCATGGCGTCGATGCCCTGGAAGCGGGGCATTATATGAACATTATCAAATCCAGAGCCCGCAATGGCCAGACCGGGTCTGCCTGGCAACGCGCCCATGCCAATTGTCACGGGCGAGATTTCCAAAAACTGGTACAAGACTATCTTGTGCTACAAAATGAAGGCTTGCCAGTTCACGGATGGCGCGTGTGACACTTCCCCTGCATGAAATTGATCATCTGCCCGAAGAAATTCTGACCCTTGCTCCCAGAGATATACGCAAGGTGTTTTCAGAGCCGACCTTGATCCGATTGGAGGGCAAGACCGGGCAACCTCTTTTTGTCTCCTGCCTGTTACATGGCAATGAGACAACTGGCTTTTTAGTCCTCCAACGTTTGACACGCTGGTTTCGCAAGCATCCCCTGCCCCGACCTTTGATGATCTTTGTCGGAAATGTTCACGCCACCGAAGCAGAAAGGCGACGGCTGGATCAACAACCTGATTTCAACAGGATATGGAATGGTGGAGACACCCCCGAGCACGATTTGGCAAACCGGGTTATTGAAAAAATTGCAGCCGCCAAACCCTTTGCCGCTATCGATATTCACAATAATACCGGAATCAATCCGCTTTATGGCTGTGTGAACCGGCTGGATGAGCCCTTCTTGCATCTGGGCTCCCTGTTCAGCCCAACCTTGGTCTATTTTGAAAATCCGCCCAGCGTCATCTCCATTTCCCTGTCGAAATATTGCCCCTCTATCACAATTGAGGCGGGCAAGCCGGCAGACCCTCTGGGGGTTGAACGCGCCTTTAATCTGGTTCTGGACACCTTGCATCTGCATCATTTGAGACAGGCTGGTGTCGAACGCCCGCTGACCGTCTTCAAAACCATCGGCCGAATGGAAATTGATCCCAATTCCACCTTTTCATTTTCACCAACATCTGATGCGGCTCTTGTTTTTCCGGCGGATATGGATCACTGGAATTTTTCAACCCGCAAAGCCAATACACATTGGGCCAAGCTGAATCAGGAGCCGAATTCACCGCTGCGGGTTTTTGATGAAAACAGAGATGATGTCACAGATCGGTTCTTTCGAATCCAAGATCACACACTTCAACTGAGACGTGATGTTACGCCATCCATGATCACATTGAACTCTGGTATTATCCGGTCTGATTGTCTGGGATATCTGATGGAACCGGTTTCCCAGACTCAATCAGCTTGAGATATCTGTCCCTATTTCCAAACCGGGCTATGTGTCTTCATCGCCGGTATTGACAAGTGTGCGGGCATTTTTGGCAAAGGTCTCAGCGGCCTTTTCACCCCCTGCTTCATCAGCCAATAACTCTGACAGATCATATGGCACTTTTATGCCTGACTGAGCGGCTGGGCGTTGTTTGATCTGGTCCATCCATCGCAGAAGATTTTCATAAGGCGTGATATCGACCCCGGACCAGCGAGCCGTTCTGGCCCAGCACCAATTGGCAATGTCTGCGATTGAAAAATCACCGGCCAGATATTCATTGTCTGACAGATGACCATCCAACACGCCCAGCAATCGGGATGATTCTCCCTGGTAGCGCTTGATGGCGACATCAATTTTTTCCGGCATATACCGATAAAAAACATTCGCCTGCCCCATCATCGGGCCAAGCCCCCCCATCTGGAACATGAGCCACTGGATCACACGCGATCGGGCACGCGCTTCTGTCGGCAATAACTTTCCCGCCTTGTCAGCCAGATAAATCATGATCGCACCGCTTTCAAATACGGTGAAACCATCGGCATCCGTATCGACAATGACCGGAATGCGCCCATTGGGATTCATGGCCAGAAAGTCGGGGGTTTTCTGCTCATTCTTCATCAAATCAATGGCATGCACCTCATAGGGAATTTCCAGCTCCTCCAGCGTTACAGAAGCCTTCCAGCCATTCGGAGTCGCTGAGGTATACAATTCAATCATGACATGACTTTCCACCCATACGGGTTTGCAATATGTGCGGACCTCTGGCAGGTCTACGCCTCTAAGGAAAAATAGGTAGCGACAGGGTTGTCGTCAAATCCCCCAGGGATCACGGCTAGGCTTTGAAGCGATTTTTTAAGTTATTTTTGAGGCACTTGAATGGGTGACAAATTACAACAGGAAGACAGCTTGATCCAGATGGAAGATGGCCGCAATCGTCGACGCACGGCCAATCGGGAACGCATAGTTGAAGCCTTGCTTCAATTGATCCGCGCCGGGTCTCTGTCTCCCAGTTCCCAGGAAGTGGCCGAAAAAGCCAAAGTCAGCCCACGCACGGTTTTCAGATGCTTTCAGGACATGGAAACGCTTTATAGGGAAATATCATCTGCCCTTCACAAAGAGTTTCTGCCTCGCGCCAGCCTTGACCTTGATACACCGGACCGCCGGTTAAGACTGCATCGCCTCCTGATCAACAGAGCCAGCATGTTCGAAGACATGAGGCCTTTCCGGCTCGCAGCTGAAGCGCATCGCCACCTTTCCCCGGCCCTGGCTCAGGATCATGCCTTCCTTGCGATGATGGAAAAATCACGTCTGGTCACTGTCATCAATCCGGATAGTGCCATGGATGAAACAGTCTTCCAGGGCATATGTGCCGTTACAGGTTTTGATTTTTGGCGACGACTGCGGATTGATCAGGAACTCGATTGCGCCATGGCTACCGAGGTCATGACGAATTCGGCTTTTGCCATTTTTGATACAGACGAAACCGCGGGACCGATCAAACAGGTATAATCGGTCCCTCTGACCGGACAGCTTCCTTATTTTTCAACCTTCAACTCTATCCTCTGCCAGATCAAAAATGCGGCCGGTATAACCAAAAGGGTCAAAACCGTCGCACTGGTCATACCGCCGACCATGGGCGCTGCAATGCGGCGCATGACTTCAGAGCCCGTGCCCGTTCCCAGCATGATCGGCAACAAGCCGGCAATGGTGGCGATGACTGTCATCATGATCGGTCGCACCCGCATCAATGCCCCCTCAATGACAGCCTCTTCAAGATCGACTGTTGAGAGCGAACGGTTTTCCTGTTCGGCCATCTCACGGCGACGTTGAAGCGCCTGTTCCAGATAGACCATCATCAGAACCCCGATCTCAACCGCAACGCCAGCCAGCGCGATAAACCCGACACCGACCGCCACTGACATGTTGTAGCCCAGCATATCCAGCAACCACAGACCTCCGGCCAAAGCCAGCGGCAAGGTTCCCATAATCAACAAAACCGGGACCAAGCGGCGAAAATTGAGAAACAAGAGCAGGACAATGATCACCAAAGTGACCGGAACAACCACAGAAAGTTTCGCTTTGGCGCGTTCCATGAACTCATATTGCCCGGACCAGCTGATCGAATATCCCGGTGGCAAATTGACCTGTTCAGCCACTGCCGCTTGTGCAGTTTCTGCATAGCTACCTATATCGACACCGGCGATATCGACATAAATCCACCCATTGCGCCGGGCATTTTCACTGCGAATAACCCCAGGGCCATCAGATATAAAGATATCTGCGACCCGACCGAGCGGGATTTCCGCCCCGGTTGGCGTTATAACGGGAAGGCTTCGCAAGCTTTCCAGTGAGTTCCGATAATCACGCGGATAGCGCAAATTCACCGGATATCGCTCCAGACCTTCCACACTTTCAGTGACTGACATGCCGCCGATCGCCGTGCGCACCACATCATGCACATCTGCGACATTGAGCCCGAAACGCGCCGCCTCAAGCCGGTTGATGTCAATATCCACAAAACGGCCACCCGTGACCCGCTCGGCATAGACAGACGCCGTGCCCGGAACCGTTTCAATCACCGCCTCAATCTCTTCACCGATAAGTGCAATCACATCGAGGTCCGGTCCGGCGATCTTGACGCCGACCGGCGTCTTGATGCCGGTGGCCAGCATATCGATCCGCCCCCGAATGGGCATGATCCAGGCATTGGTCAGGCTGGGAATGTCAACAACAGCATCTAGCTCGGCGCGAATATCATCCATAGTGACACCCGGTCGCCATTCTTCACGTGGACGCAGCTGTATTGTTGTCTCAATCATCGAAAGAGGAGCCGGGTCCGTCGCCGTATCAGCACGCCCCGCCTTTCCGTGCGCGGTCAGCACTTCCGGCACCGTCATGATCAAGCGGTTTGTTTGCTGTAAGATTTCAGCCATTTTACCGGCTGAAACCGCCGGATAAGCACTTGGCATATAGAGGATATCGCCCTCATCCAGATCCGGCATGAATTCGCTGCCCATACGGGAGAGCGGAATGGCGGCGCTTGCCAGCACCAGAGCGGCCAGCACCAAGGTTGCAAAAGGACGCGCGATTACAAAACCGATAAAGGGACGATATCCGGAGATCAGGGCCCGGTTCACCGGGTTTTTTTTCTCAGGCGTGATCCGACCTCGCACGAGAAAGCCCATAAGGACGGGAACCAGCGTGATCGCCAAGCCCGCCGCGGCGGCCATGGCATAGGTTTTGGTATAGGCCAGAGGACGGAATAGCCGCCCCTCCTGCGCTTCAAGAACGAAGATCGGCACGAAGCTGAACGTGACAATCAGCAATGAGAAGAACAAGGCTGGGCCGACTTCAATCGAGGCTTTGGTGACGAGCTCCCATCGATTTTCTTTGGTTATTCCCTCTCGTTCGGCATGCTTGTGGAAATTCTCGATCATGACAATGGCCGCATCAACCATGGCCCCAATGGCAATGGCGATACCCCCCAAGGACATGATATTGGCGTTTATGCCTTGTGCATTCATGATCACCATGGCGATGAGAATGCCCAGGGGCAAACTAAAGACGATCACAAGTGATGAGCGGAAATGGAACAGGAACAGCGCACAGATCAGCGCGACCACGATAAATTCTTCAATTAGCTTTTCGCTCAGGGAATTAACCGCCCGTTCAATCAGGCTGGCTCGGTTATAGGTGGTGACAATTTCGACGCCATCCTGCAGGGATTGCGACAATTCGTGAAGGCGCTCTTCAACGCGCTGAATAGTCGCGCGGGCGTTCTCGCCATAGCGCATTACGACCACACCGCCGACAGCTTCACCTTCACCGTTCAGCTCACCAATGCCGCGTCTAAGCTCTGGTCCGATATGCAGGTCGGCCACGTCTTCCAACAGGACCGGGGTCCCGGTGTCACTTAGACCAACAGGAATAGCCCGCAAATCATCCAACCCGGTTATATATCCTGAGGCCCGAACCATATATTCGGCCTCGGCCATTTCGATGACCCGGCCACCGCTTTCCTGATTGCCGCGCTGGATCGCCATGCGCAAATGGTCGAGGGAAATATTGTAAGCTCTCAAGCGATCCGGGTCGGCAACCACCTGATATTGGCGCACCATGCCGCCAATGGTGGCGACTTCAGAAACGCCCTCAATGGTCTGAAGCTCGTATTTCAAAAACCAGTCCTGAAGGGAACGAAGCTCGGATAAATCGTGCTGACCGGTCCGATCAACCAAGGCGTATTGATAAATCCAGCCCACCCCCGTGGCATCCGGCCCCAACGCCGGTGAGACCCCGTCCGGCAAGGTCGGAGCCACCTGGCTGAGATATTCCAGCACACGCGAACGGGCCCAGTACAAATCCGTCCCGTCTTCGAAAATAATATAGACATAGCTGTCATTGAAGAAGGAATACCCCCTTACATTAACGGCCCCCGGCACCGCCAGCATTGCCGTCGTCAGCGGGTAAGTGACCTGATCTTCAACCACTTGAGGGTTTTGGCCGGGATAGGTGGTTTTGATGATCACCTGAACATCGGACAGGTCCGGTATCGCATCCAAAGGTGTTTTTGACAGCGAATAGGCACCATACCCAGCCATCAAAATCGCCAAAATCAAGACGATCACCCGGTTTGCGATGGACCAACGAATAAGGGAGGCAATCATGGCCTGTCTCCTATATTGTCCGTATCAGCTGTTTGGATACTGGCGATGCGCCATTGTCCCGCATCATTGAGGGCCAGTGTGAAACTTACTGTTTCTCCTACTGAAACATGACTTAAGTCCACACCCTCCAGGGTCAGAAATGACATGGTCATTGCCGGCCAATCCAACGCGGCAATGGGTTCATGGGTGATATCAATCATGCCATGCCCCACCATCAACGACTCCACAACTCCGGTCCCGCTAACGTCTGTCGGGGCCATCTGGCTGTGCGTGTCTTCCACTTCGCCCGGCTCGCTCATCCGGAGCATCACGCCGCGAAGACTGGCTTCAGAATCGATCAGGAACTGGCCCGATACAACGATTTGCTCCCCCTCTTCCAAACCGGATAATATTTCGACGAACTCAGCCGTTTCCTGTCCGGTGACGATTTGTGCCGGGCGAAAACGTCCCTCACCTTCAGCCAGGATGACGCGTTCAGATTGCCCGGTACGGATGACCGCTTCACGTGGGACGACCAGAACGCCGTGACGTGGCTGGGTGGCGATTTCGACATTGACATACATGTCCGGACGCAGGGCCCCGTCCGCATTTTCAAAGCGCATTCTCACCGGAACAGTGCGGGTTTGAGGATCGACAATGGGGTAGACATATTCCACCTCCCCCATCCAGTCGCGCCCCGGATAGCTGGATGACTGCATCACCACATCATCACCCACAACCACCTGCCGGGCTGATGTTTCAAACACATCCGCCACCACCCAGACAGTCTCCAGATCAGTGATGGTCATGACATGCCCGCCCGGGCGCACATAAGCCCCCTCACGCACCGCCAAAGCCGTCACAACGCCGCCCTGACGCGCATATACATCGACCAGATTACTGGGCTGACCCCGTCGTGCGATCTGGTTGATCTGGCTTTGACTGACACCCAAAGCCACCAGCCGGGAGCGGGCTGCTTGTGACAAGCTCTCGCGGCCAATACGCGTGGCTTGCAAAAATTCCGCTTCAGCTGTGGCTATGGCCGGTGAATACATACGGAATAAAAGATCTCCAACTTCAACTACATCACCAACAGCGGATACCGGAAGATCTTCAATCCAGCCTTCTGTCCGCACATCCACCACAGATGTCAGCGGATCAACAGGGCGGACATATCCCACCGTGTTCAGGGTTTGATGAATATGCTGGAGCCGGGCCTGATCGGTCCGCACCCCAATATTGTTTTCAACCGCCGGACTGATCCGCAGACTATCTGCATCATCGCCTTCGCTACCGGCCTCTTCATATACCGGGATCAGATCCATCCCCATGGGTGATTGCCCTGGTCCATCACGCCGAAAGTCAGGGTCCATCGGGGCGACCCAGTACAGGATTTGAGGCTCATCGGGCCCGGTCATATCGCCAGATGAATTTCCCATCAGGGACATCAAGCCCGCCCCCCCTGCCAAACCCAGTACCAAAGCCAGGCCGGTTATTGTTATCATCTTGGTATTCATCAGATATCTCCTGCCAGATAGAGAAGGCGTGCTTGGGTTTGCAAGGCATCAATCTTGAGTCGGGTCAAAGCCAGCTCGGCTTCCAGCAAAGCCAGTTCAGCGCGAACCAGTTCGGCAAAATCTGAAACCTCGTTTTCATAGGCTGACAAAACGGCCTCAGCTGTTTGGCGCGCCCGGACGACTACATCCGTTTCGTAGAAATCGGCATTTTCCAGCTGACGCTGATATCGCGCATAATCTCTTTCCAGGGCCCTATTCATTTCCAGCAGGGCCACATCACGGGACAATTCTTCGGCCTCGCGCAGACTGCGAGCCGCAGACACGGCCTCATCCTGACGCCTTCGACTGAAGAGAGGTATCTCAACACTGACACCCACGCTGGCCATATCAGAGCGCGACCCACGCAAGCCATAACCGGCATCAATCGCCCAGCCTGGCTGATATTGTTGGCGAGCCACTTGTACGCCGCGCTCTCGGGCATCAATACGCGCGGCAAGGGTCAAAATATCCGGGTGAGCAGCAAGGCTTTGCCTTATGGCCTCTTCTGATCCCAGAGCTGGTAAAACAGGAAGCGCCGGGGTGATATCTCGCGTCGCCGTTTGATAATCCAGATAGCGCATCATATCCGCTTGAGCGGTTTCACCATGGCGCTGTATTTCGATCAATCTTGAATCAAGCAGACGGGTTTCCAGCTCAATCCGGAACACATTGTGAGAGTTTTGACGCCCCGTGGAAAAGCCCGCTTCAACCACCTCACCCAATTGGCGGATTGACTCGCGACTGATCCGGGTTTGAGCCTCGGCACGATGCCAATAATACCGCTCCAGCCAAGCCAAACGGACATCGAGAACCATCTGGCGCTCCTGCCCGACCATCGCGGCACGAGCTGATTGTGCTTCAGCCTGCCTCATCTCTCTGTTCAGCCTGCGGGTTTGCCCACGCGGGAAGGCCTGACGCACCCCGATCTGGGTCTGTGTCATCGCTTCATCATTGAGGTCAAATGTGCGCAAGGGCACATTGGCCAAGCCGACACGAACCATGGGGTCAGGCAGCGCGCCTTCGGATTGACCCCGGTGCTCCAATGCTTCAGCCCGGGCCCGCCAGACTTCAATAGAAGGATCATCAGCCTGACGGGCCAACAAGACAGCTTCCGGTAATGAAAGGGGCGCATCCTGCGCCATAACCGGGCAGGCAAGGCTTATAACGGCTGCCATGGCAAGCCATGGGGCCTTTGAAATAAAGGGCATGAAGGTCTCCGCACAATCTAAAAATCAAAACAGGACTGCCGCAAAAAGCGACAGGGTTTGATCAGATGCGCGGGGGCTGTTTGAGAACAGACGGTGTTCGGGAATGAAGTCGATTTACAATGAAGCCGATTTGATCGACCGAGCCATTAATCTGAGAAACCTGAAAATTGCCTGACTGGAACAATACATTCGAGCCAGACGACATCATGGAACAATCACTGGCAGAACACTCATCCTGATAAGGTTCGTTCATGTCAGCGTTATGTTGTTGCATGTCATGCATCATCAGCATGTCACCGGGATCACAACAGTCCATCATGGACATAGGGCAATCTTCAGACGCCATACCTTCTGCGAGAACGGGACCGGAAAACGCAAGAGACACAGCCAGAAAAAACAGCATGAAGCCGTTTATCCAAGTCGGTCTGTTGAGAGCCCGTTTCTTCATGTTTTCCCGAATTTCAGTTTGAAACCGCTGCACTTAATACACACTACGTATCAATAATTTCTTTCTCTCACAAGAAATTCGAACGGTGCTATCAATTCGGCCATTATTTTTGGCGTTTGAAGCCGTACTAAAAATGCTCGGCTTGAAGCGAAAACGTTTCTGCTTGAGGCATCGCTCGAAAAGCTGAAGCCTCAAGCAGAAACAAAAGTCTTACTGACCTGTACGGGGCCATTCTTCAGAGCGGCAGATCAGACCACCAACCATGCAGCCGGACATGCGGATTTCATTCGGCCCCAAAATGGTGACTTTGCCCATGTACTCATTCCCGTCTTCAGGATTGTACATGCGACCGCGCCACTCAGTGTCGTCATGACGCTCAAGGTCAAACAACATCTGAATTCCGACAACACTCTCCCCAGAGTTTCGGTCCGTGCCTTCACCTGATACGATTTCGCCACAGAGATATTCCCCACAGGCAGAAAACTCGACGACCCATCCCAGATTGGTACGGTCCCACTGACCCAATGCCTGATCTGTGACATCTTCTGCGCTTGCAGGAGCTGCCAAGGACGCCGCCATCAGGCATGAGCCTGCCAGCATTGAAATTTTACTCACAAGATTTAAACGTGCCATCATTTTTCTCCCTTAAGTGATGGAACTCGGCCTTATGTTCTATTCGTTGCTTCCGGCCATATGGAGCAACGTTGAAAACTTGTGTCAGAAATGGGGTTAGCGATCATACGCCCTCATTTCCGTAGTAAAGCGTGACCACGTGTTTTGCTTCCGCAAAGAAAAGCCAACGCTCTGCAATCAATCCGGCCGAACAAGACAAGGTCGAGGCGACCAGCCAAAAGACATGGCCTTGAACAGGTAGCCAGATCATCATCGCCAACACCGCCAACGGCACGACAAAACCCAAGCTGATTGCAATCTGTCTCAGCTTGGAGGCGTGCTTACGCGCGACCTTAAAACCCATTTCCTCAAGCAAATAATTGCTTTCAGTATGAGGCGCTTCAATCAGCCCGACTTTTCCAAATGGTTCGAGACCTGTGGCAGTACCTGACGTACTCACAGGCGCGGCCGAGTTTCGAGACGCCCAGTAGATCAGCTTGATCACCAGTCCAAAGACCAGAGCCACAAATGCCACTTTCAACAAAACAGCCAAGCCGGACAGAGCGAACATGCCCGCCATTACTGCGACCAATAGCGCACCTGTGGCCAAAGACAGGATTAGATAAGCAGGCGGAGTCCAACGATTAGACCATGCCGGTATGGCTTTCAGCGACGCGTAAATCATCGAGGTGAAATAGACCGTCACCAAGCTCATCAAAGCACCCAGAAGGCCCAGATATCCAGCTAATCCACCATGATCTTCCAAAAACACCCAAGAGGCCGCAAATAAACCAGTCGGAATAAATGTGAGGACCGCAGCCAAGCCTTCGCGTGACAGCCAGGAAGATTTCCACTGACTCATCGCCCGCCAGGCACGCTCTGGGTGTCCCAGATGGAAGGTCGAAGACAGCAAGCCCCCAACGACCAGAACAAAGGCCAATCCAAAAGCAACCAAGCCAAACAGCCTGTCTGCCGGCAATAGATCGGCCCAAGCAAAGACGGCCAACCAAGCCAGCATGCCATAGCCAGCGCCGGACGCTGTGGTGAAGAAAATGACGGATTTAGCCGGATGCACGGTCTTGCTCTCTCTTCTTCTATCAGGACAGAATTTTATCGACCCAACGGGCCAACAGACCTGCACCATCGGTGCTGTCGTCTTCATGTTTCAACATGCGCGGAGCGACATCATCGCCCTCTTGCTTGGGACGTGGTGGTAGATAGCGGTTGACCGGTTTGGTGCCTTGTTCAGGCATCAGGGCCACGCCTTCGCGGGCCTCGACAAGCTTGGATACATCGGAGTCGGGATCACCGAGGTCGCCAAAATGTCTTGCGCCTGCCGGACAGGTCGACACACAAGCGGGGACGCGTTTGTCTTCGGGCAATTCTGTGTTGTAGATGCGGTCCACACACAATGTGCATTTCTTCATCACACCTTCGACTTCATCGTATTCGCGGGCACCATAAGGACACGCCCACGAACACAGCTTACAGCCGATACAAATATCGCCATTGACCAAAACAATGCCGTCTTCTTCGCGCTTGTAAGATGCGCCGGTTGGACACACCGTGACGCATGGCGCATCGTCGCAATGCAGGCAAGACTTTGGAAAGTGGACCGTCCGGCTCTGATTGTCTTCTTCGTTGAATGCCTCAAAGGTATGTATCCGGTTGAACCAGACGCCTTTGGGGTTGGCTCCATAGGGGTCAGTATCGCTCAAGGGGGCACTGTGCCCACCGGTATTCCATTCCTTGCAATTAACCGCACAGGCATGACAGCCCACGCAAGTATCCAGATCGATAACCAGACCCAGCTTTTTGGCTGGTGCGTTTTTGGGAAGCTGCGTCATGAATTCGCGCCCCCGTCCTTGTCTGCCCTGCCCAGCTTACCACTTCGAATGCCGGGAATTTCTTCTGACAATACTTTGCGGTGGGCAATCCAATCTTCTGCTGGGGCTGAGCCTTCAACAGCTTGACCTTTAAGGTCTGCGCCATATCCCATCACATCCGGGCGTTCAGGTGCATTGGGCATCTCAGCCTGAGCCGGGTATTGTGGCTCAGTTTTCTCAATCTCATCCGGTGAACATTTTTCGACCTTCACGCGAAGATCAAACCAGGCCGCTTGGCCGGTAACCGGATCAGAATTGGAATAACGCCCCCCGGCCTCTCCCTTTGGCAACAATTCATCAATCAGGTGATTAAGCAGGAAGCCACGCTCAGATTCAGGCGCATCCTTGCTCAAACCCCAAGCGCCCTTTTTCTTGCCAATGGCATTCCAGGTCCAGACTGTGTCTGGATTGACGCCATGGACGAGTTTGACCTGCCCTTTGACACGACCAATCCGGCTGGACACCCAAACCCAGTCTTCATCAACAATGCCTGATTCGGCCGCTGTATCTGGGTGCATGAACAGTCTGTTGGCGGCCGTGATCTGACGTAGCCAAGCATTTTGCGAACCCCAGGAATGATACATGTGCATCGGACGCTGGGTCAGAGCATGTAGCGGGTATTCATCCTCATCATTAGTCTCATCCTCAAAGGGAGAATACCAAACTGGCAAGGGATCGAAATAAGTCTTTACCCTTTCGCGGTGTCGGTCTGGCGGCTGATGGTCGCCATGACCTTCTGCAGCCAGGCGGAATTTTTGTACGGTTTCCGAGTAAAGCTGGAAAACCAAGGGTGAGGTATCGGGAAGCCATCCCATCTTGTGGGCGTAATCCAGATATCCCTGATTGGCGTGCTTGTAGAACTGATGCTCCTCCGGAAGCTCAAAAGACCAGAAAGCGCCGTTCTCAATATATCGATCCAATTGATCAGGGTTTACATCCCCGCGCCCGTCCTGGTCACCGTTTTCACCACGCCAGCCCGCCAGAGGGCCCAATCCGGGACCGCGCTGATGATTGGTTATGTAATCGGAATACCCGCCGGGATATTGCGCTGAACCATCGTCCTGCACAAAACCATCAAGGCCGAGACGCGCCCCCAAATCCAGCAAAACATCCTGGAAAGGGCGCACATCCCTGTCCAGTTCGACAACCGGGTGCCTAATCGCATCGGCTGGGCCGTGGGCGCTGGAAATAGGCCTGTCGAGCAGTGAGATACAATCCCAGCGCTCCAGATAGGTCGTGTCCGGCAACACCAGATCGGCATAGGCAACGGTTTCAGAATAAAAGGCGTCCGAATAGATAATTTTCGGAATCTTGTATTCGCCGTTCTCGTCTTTATCGGTGAGATATTTGGTTGTCCCCGCTGTATTCATCGAGGAGTTCCAGGCCATATTGGCCATATACATAAACAACACATCGACCGGTTCCGGATCACCGGCCCAGGCATTGTGCAACACCATATGCATCAGGCCGTGAGCTGAAAGCGGATGTTCCCAGGAATAGGCCTTGTCGATCCGCAAGGGCTCGCCACCATCGCCGACGATCAGATCTTCCGGACCAAACGGTGTTCCCAATGGCATACCATTGAGCGGCACGCCCGGGCTGACATCAGCGCCCGCCGGTTTGGGACCCGGTGGAATGGGCTTCGGGAATGGGGCCTTGTTGCGCCAGCCCCCCGGCACGTCGACAGAGCCCAGCAGAGCCTGAAGAATATGGATCGCCCGGCATGTGTGAAAGCCGTTGGAGTGAGCAGAAATTCCGCGCATGGCATGGAATGAGACCGGGCGACCGATCATCTTGTCATGCTTGCGACCCCATGCGTCAGTCCATGGTGTTTCGAGAACAATCTCGTTTTCAAAAGCAGCTTCTGCCAATTCTGCCGCCATGCGGCGAATATCTGCGGCGGGAATACCGGTTATCTCTGCAGCAGCTTCCGGCGCATATTCCTTCGACAAATAGCGCTTGGCCAAAAGCTCAAAGGACGGAACAGCCTTGCGGCCATCTTCCAGCGTGCGTTCACCAGCAAAGGCGGGCTTGATGTCTGGGTCATTGGCATTGACCAGCGCATTTTTTTCAAGATCAAAGCAGAGCGGATTGCCTTCACTATCGCGAACAAACATGCCGTCATCTGCAGCGCCGGGGTCCTGGATTACCAACCAAGGCGCGTTGGAATAGCGGGAGAGCGAGGCAAAATCGATTTTCTCAGCGCGCAAGAGCTCATGGATCAAGGCAAAGACCAACATGCCATCGGTCCCCGGCTTTACGCCAACCCACTCATCAGCAACGGCTGAATATCCGGTTCGACACGGATTGACCGAGACGAACTTGGCGTCGCTACGCGCCTTCAGTTTGCCGATACCAGCTTTGATCGGGTTAGAATCGTGATCTTCGGCCACGCCAAACATCATGAAGTGGCGGGTGCGATCCCAATCCGGCTCGCCGAATTCCCAGAACGCGCCGCCGAGCGTATAAAGACCGGCGGCGGCCATGTTGACCGAGCAAAACCCACCGTGAGCGGCAAAATTTCGCGTGCCATACTGCTTGGCCCACCAACCTGTGAAGGATTGGCTCTGATCGCGTCCTGTAAAGAAGGCCAGCTTGGAGGGATCTTTCTGACGCACATCACCCAGCCATTCAGTGGCCAAGGCAAGGGCTTCATCCCATTCAATTTCCTTGAATTCCCCCGCACCGCGCTCACCGGTTCGCAGTAAAGGCTTTTTCAGCTTGGCCGGAGAGTTTTGCGTCATGATCCCGGCGGACCCTTTGGCACATAGAACACCCTTGTTCACTGGGTGATCTGGATTGCCTTCCAGATACCGGACCTGGCCATCTTTGAGATGAACACGCACGCCGCAACGACAAGCACACATATAGCATGTGGTCGTTTTCACCTCGTCTGAGGGATTTACCGAGAGTTCTACGTTCTCTCTGACTGTCTCAAACGGATTCACCGACACGCTTGCCCTCCCATAAGACCCTCAGCTAGTTACCTTCAAAAGATCAATATGACCCGTAATATCATAGTACTGACCGGGCCCTTCACCTTATTCGGATGCGCTAATATAGACGTGCCCGCTTCTGTTCCGAAGTTCAATCCCAAAAGCGCAGATAACGGCCCGGTCAACGAATGATCATGACCGAATTGTGCGCGTGCCGGAGCACTTTGTAAGCCACGCTCACCTCGAAGAAGCGTCGAAATCCCTTCACATGGGAATCAGCCATAACGATGACGGAATAATCCTTGCCACGCTCAATAATGCGCTCAATCGGATCTCCGACCTCGACCGCCGTATCAACAATTTTCACTCCCGCTGCCTCAATCATATTCTGGGCCTTGGCTATCACTGCATGCGACGCTTCAACCCGGCTTTCATCTTCAGCGACCGAATAGAGATGAACCGGGCAATCGCACCGACTGGCCATGACCGCATCCTTGGCAGCCGCTTCAATCGATTTTTCATCATCCGTCACGCAGATCAAATGCCCGTGACTTTCTTCAATGCCACGCGCCAGAAGAACCGCGCCATTGTGATCGGTAACAACCGTTTTGGTCACTTCCCAATTGATGCGATCTCTTTCATTGCCATCTTCATCGCCGGCCATGGCAATAATCGTCAGGTCATAATCATTAAGGTCGCACTCATCGAGAATACCGCGCGCCACGGAAGGTGAAACCATGCTTTTCAACACGATCTTGGCTCCGGTCTCACTGGTATAGATGACCATATTATCGCCAACCGGATCGCCCATAATTTCACGATGAACAGATTTTGTTCGCCAATGCTCGTCCATGAAACCCATCTCAATGAGTTGCTTGTGAGCATCTTCAAGCGCATTAGTCCCTGGCAGGTCCAATCCCCATTCCAGGATATTCTCCCGAACCAGGCGCAAATCCATTCCGCCAGAACTCAATGAAGGGTCGCGCGGACGGACATAAAGCAAGGTGATATCAGCATCATTACCCTTGCCGATACGGACAGCATATTTCAGGCCCCGGTTAGATTCTTCAGAACCATCAATGCAGAGCAGAATATTGAATCGTTGTTCGGTGTTTTCCATCGATCCTACAATCCTATAATCGGCCAATATAGCAAGGCCGCAAGCATGAGCACGGCAAAAGACACAAGGACCATTCTATAACCAACCCTCAGAAAATCCTTCGCCTTCAGATACCCCGAAGAGTAAACAATCATACAGGCAGGTGTGGCGATCACTGTGAAATAAGCGAATGAAGAAGAAATCGCCGTAATGAAACCCAGCCTCAACGGGCTTTCACCCGAGGCGGCCGCCATATCCAGTGTAATAGGTCCCAGAACGGCAACCGCCGCACCGTTGGACATGGTGTTGGTCACGACTGTGGTCAGACCAGCAATCGCCATCCAAAGCGGAGGCCCGGAATCAACACCAAAGGGCTCCATCAGTCCCAGAAGGCTGGATGCCACCCATTCAGCCGCGCCGGTATCTTTCATTTCCACACCCAAAGAGATGGCAGCGGCATAAAGCCAAACGACACCCCAATTGACGCCGCTGTTCATGTCATCCCATCGCGCAAGCCCCATCACCAAAAATGCGATGGCACCCATCAAGGCAATCACACCCAAGCCTATGCTTTCAGAAAACCCGATCCAGCCAATAAGCGTGAATACGAAAACTGAGATGGCAATCCAGTCCCGTTTTCTCATCGGCCCATCATCGGCGATTTGTTCACGCAGTTTGATGACAGCACGCGAGAGCTGTTTTTGTTCCGGCTTGAAAACCTTGAACAAGATGAAGGTCAAAAATGGCAATTGGATCAAGAAAATCGGATAGCTGAATTTAACCCAGTCAAAGTAGCTGACAAGGTATTTAAAGGTATCCGGATTGAAGGGATCATAGAAGAATTCACGCCAATACCCGATCATGATGATATTCCGCGCGCCGCCTGAAGGCGTACCAATACCGGCAATCGAACATCCATAGGAAATGGATAAAAGGAGTACCGCAGCCAGGCCGCGACTGCTCTTTCCGTCCTTTGAGGACAAATTGATCAGGGTCAACGCGACCGGCAACATCATGGCGGCAACCGTATGCTCACCGATCACTGACGCCAAAACACCTGAAATCAAAGCGATACCGATTGAAATATTGACTGTTTTCGGGCCTGTGATCTGCACAATCAGATAGGCTATTCGCTTGTCCAGCTTCTGCTTGACAATCGCGACCGCCAACATCAGGGATCCCATGATGAACAGAACGGAATCGCTCATCAAACTCTGGGCGACATCACCTGAATCTTTCCCCAGAACCAGAACTTGGGCAACGATAATCATCAAAGCCACAGTGGGAAGCGGTACGGGCTCGGTAATAAAAAGGATCACAGAAACAATTGAAATGATCAGGACAAGCTGACCCTCACGACTGAGGCCTTCGGGCGTTGGTACAAAAAACAAGCCCGCCCCGATCAAAAGCGCGATAAACAACCAACGCCTCTCACCAAGGAAAAATGCGACACCCCGCAAAGTTGGAATATCCGTCAGGCGCAGGCCGCGATTAGCGGGCTTCTCCGTCGCCTTTTCAGTCATTGCCCCATGGCTCCTAAATCCTTGCTGATCTGGCTTATCCGATAATACCAGTTCGTTTTTAAGGGTTTTTATCACACTTTACTAATATAAGAAGTTCTCGAATATGCGAATTACACTCTCGAACCCATCTCTACGAAAAAGGCCCGCCATTACTGAGAATGGCGGGCCTTGAACTCATTCTGACTGAAGCAATTGCTTAGTCACCGAATGTGTAGGTCCACCCGAATGTCAGATCGTACTGATGCATGTTCAGCTCTATCTGATGACCCGGATTGGGCCCCATCGGCGTTATCTCAATACCCTGCACTGTCGATTCCGGTGCATACATGAATGAGAAATCAAAGCTGTTACGCTCATTGATCTCATATGAGAAACCACCCGTATAGTGTTGCTCCTGAACACCTGGTGCCAGAATATTCAACGTCACACCCACTGGTTCAATCGGGTTGTTGTTAAACGCCGCACCGGCACGCCATGTCCACTGATCACTGGTCGACCACTCAAGACCCACTTTATAGGCATCGACATCACCCCAACCGAAACCGGGACCATTATCAGAACCGAACTGGGCCATGGCCACAGGTGAATTGCTGACAGACGCCACGTCGGTGTAATTGATCCGGCGATAATCGAGCAAGAGTGTCGTATTTTCATTCAGGTCAAATGCGGCACCGATTGTGTAATTCGACGGGATATCGAAATCACCACGCTCGGCAAACAGACCCTCATACTCATCAAATTCCGACATGTTGATGGACGGCTGATATGCTGCGCCGATGCGTACACTATCCGACAAGGCAACCTCAACACCCAAGCGGATGCCGAAGCCCGTTGAATATGAGCTCTCATTGTTGGTCATGGCCATCGGATTGACACTCATGGGGTTGCCCAACATGTCGTAACCCATCGCCTGCAAACCATTGGCTTCAAACTGCTGAAGCACGAAGATTGGCGAGATGCCAATCGAAACAGTATCGCTGACCGGCATTGAATAACCGGCCGCAACAAACAGCTGGTTCAGGTTGACGCCTGTTGATCCGCCGCAGAACACGCCTGTTGAAGACGGCAAAGGTGGTGACGAACACGCAGGATTGGCCAAGTCATTGGCATAGCTGGTATTCATTCCTCCATTACCGTAGACGGCCAGAGAAAATACAGCCCCGTTATCCAATGGCTGGGCATAGGCCATACCTGGAACCGGGAACCAGTTGGAGCCACTTTCCACTTCACCACCTGGGGTAAAGCTTGGACCACCAGAACCGGTAAATCCGCGACGTGGACTAAAAGCCGATACTTGCGCCTGGAACTGACGTTTGACGTGGACCATGCCCGCCGGATTAATCGCCAATGACATCGCATCAGTCGCATGCGCAACACCAGCGCCCCCCAGCGCCTTTTGTTTCACACCATAACCATGCTGGAAATAGCCTTCTGTTGCCGAAGCAACCGAACCTAAACCCAATGTGGCAGTGATAATGGCTGCCGCAGCAGCACCATACTTCATATATTTGGACATTATTCCCTCCCGAGGTTTTTACACTTACAAAAATGTCTTGCCATCATCGCCTCCCAACGATTTGCGATGACAAGACCCAGAAAAAAGCCTTAAGCGGCTCTCTTCAAGACAAAACGAAAGACTCCATCGCCTTCGTCCTGCTCAACAATTTCGTGTCCCGTTGTGCGGGAAAACGCTGCAAAGTCCTTGATAGACCCCGGATCCGTAGACAGCACTTCAAGTGTTGTTCCGGGATCCATTGCGACCAAGGCTTTTTTTGCTTTGAGAATTGGTAATGGGCAGTTCAGCCCTTTGGTATCAAGTAGTTGGTCAGCCATTTTAGCTCCTGATTTCTGCTTTAATGCAGATATTAGATGTATAGGTTGATGTCGGATTTCAACGCTTCTTCCATATAGGTTGCAGCGCCGCCGAGTGAAATTTCGTCGATCAGGTCTTCTCTGGGGTATTCAAAGAGGTCCAAGGTCATCTGACAGGCGATCATATTCACGTCTGAAAGCACCGCGGCTTCGCGCAATTCTTCAATCGAAGCCACACCCTTGCCTTTGATCATATTTTTCATCATGCCGGTTGCCATGGAGGTTACGCCCGGGAGCATGCCGATCATGGGCGGCATTTTCATATGCCCGCCCATCATGGGCATCTCCATGGCAGGATTCCCCAAAGGAGAGACCTCTAGTCCCAGCTTTTTCTTCAGCAAGCCCAAACCATAGAAGGTGAAAAACATGGTGACCTTGACATCCATCGCCGCAGCCGTGGTGGCCAAAATGAA
>Ga0316207_10001153_pt1 | contig 34579 bp, 24 predicted proteins | sample 6weekpyrite_MG_FD_204943 | JGI IMG/M metagenome (GOLD analysis project Ga0316207, IMG submission 204943) | Microbial mat bacterial communities from mineral coupon in-situ incubated in ocean water Damariscotta River, Maine, United States -... | ecosystem: Environmental > Aquatic > Marine >... | reverse complement strand
GCCTCGGCATGGCTGCGCGCGGCGCGAAACGCCTGTGCCTCGGCCCCATCGGGGGCACATTCATATAAATGATAGAGCCGCGCCATCGTCGCTTCGCTGATCTGCGCTGGCCGCAACAGGCCAAGCTTGTCGATCAGCCCGGCAAGCGAGCGCACAGCAAACGCCCCGCGCGAATAGCCCAACAGAAATATGCGATCACCGGGCCGGTAGTTGCGCGCCAGAAACAGATAGCTGCGCTTGATCTGGCGGTTGATGCCGATGCCCGCGATCACCTCGATCGCCCGCTTCACGCCGCGCCATTGGATACCCGGCTCGTAATAGATCATCAGATCGGATGCGGGCCCGGCCTCGCAAAGCAACCGGTAGATCAGGCCTATATTGGTCTCGCAGCCGCGCTTGAGGCTCGACATCGTGCCATCTAGCAGAACCACATGGGTGCGCGGCACGCGCACATCGGGCAGACGCGGCGGCGGGTCTTCGCTGCGAAACCCGCGCAGCCGTTGCCAAATGCCCAGGCTACCCGCCATGCGCCGCCGCGTCCCGCAACACGGTGCCGTCGCTCGCCCGCGTCACCGCCTGGCTGGTTTCGAACCCTCGCATCGTCGCCCCTCGAAAATTTCCCTGCCCCATAGGTACCAAGCGCACCGCGCCTGTCCAGAGGCCCGATTTCAGGTGAAATCACCGCGCGCTCAGTCTTGGCCTTTGCCCGCCGGTCCGTTAAGTCACACGGAACTTGAAGAACAGGAATTGCGGGCGATGGAAAAGAGTTTTGACGCAGGCCGGGCCGAGGCGCGGATTTCGGCGAAATGGGACGAGGCCAAGGCCTTTGCGGCCGGGGCCAATGCCAGCCGCGATGAGACCTTTACCATCATGATCCCGCCGCCCAATGTGACCGGCGCGCTGCATGTCGGCCATGCCTTCAACAATACGCTGCAGGATATCCTGGTGCGCTGGCACCGGATGCGCGGTTTTGACACGCTCTGGCAGCCCGGTCAGGACCATGCCGGCATCGCCACACAATTGCAGGTCGAGAAAAAGCTGAAGGCCGACGGCAATCTGGGCCGGCGCGATCTTGGCCGCGAAAAATTCCTCGACAAGGTCTGGGACTGGAAAACCGAATACGCCTTTACCATCGTCGATCAGCTCAAGCGGCTTGGCTGCTCGCTCGATTGGGATCGCAACGCCTTTACCATGGCCGGCGCACCGGGGGACCAGCGCGTTGGCCACGAGAACTCGGCCAATTTCCACGATGCCGTGATCAAGGTCTTTGTCGAGATGTATGACAAGGGCATGATCTATCGCGGCAAGCGGCTGGTGAACTGGGACCCGCATTTCGAAACCGCGATTTCGGATCTTGAGGTCGAAAACATCGAGACCCCCGGCCATATGTGGCACTTCAAATATCCGCTCGCCGGTGGCGCGAGCTATGAATATGTCGAGAAGGATGAGGACGGCAACGTCACCCTGCGCGAAACCCGCGACTATATCTCGATCGCCACGACCCGGCCCGAAACCATGCTGGGCGATGGCGCGGTGGCCGTGCACCCTGATGACGCGCGCTATGCCTCGATCGTCGGCACGCTTTGCGAAATTCCGGTGGGTCCGAAAGAGCATCGCCGCCTTATCCCGATCATCACCGATGAATATCCCGATATGAATTTCGGCTCGGGCGCGGTGAAGATCACCGGCGCGCATGATTTCAACGATTATGAAGTCGCAAAGCGCGGAACCATTCCGATGTATCGCCTGATGGATACACGCGGGGCCATGCGGGCCGATGGCGCGCCCTATGCCGAAGCGGCGATGCGCGCGCAGGCAATTGCCAACGGGGCCGATTGGACGGGGACAGAGGTTGATACGCTCAACCTTGTGCCAGATGAGCTGCGCGGGCTGGACCGGTTCAACGCGCGGACCCTGGTGGTGGAACAGATCACCTCCGAGGGTTTGGCCGTGATGCAGGAGGTGACGCGCACCGACAAGGAAACCGGCGAAGAGATCACCGAAACCGTTCCTTACGTCGAGGCGAAGCCGATCATGCAGCCCTTTGGCGACCGCTCAAAAGTGGTGATCGAGCCGATGCTGACCGATCAATGGTTCGTCGATACCGCCAAGATCGTTGGCCCGGCCATCGACGCCGTGCGCCAGGGCGACGTCAAGATCATGCCCGAGAGCGGCGAGAAGGTATTTTTCCACTGGCTGGAAAATATCGAGCCCTGGTGCATTTCGCGTCAGCTGTGGTGGGGGCATCAGGTGCCGGTTTGGTACTTCCCGGGAAGGAACAAGGACGGCTCGGCTGGCGACCCTGCGGGCCGCTACGACGGCCCACTCGCAATTTGCGCTGCAAATTCGGATGAACTTGGTAGCATTGTAAAGGAACGGTTCGGCGCGACTAGTTTCATCGAAATTCCGTCAGATTTCACTTTGCCGGACAACAATCCGATGGACGCGTTTCTCGTTAACAGCTTCCTCGGTAACAACGAGGATCACCAACACATGGTTGCCTATCGCGACCCCGACGTCCTCGACACCTGGTTTTCCTCTGGTCTCTGGCCCTTTGGCACGCTTGGCTGGCCCAACTGGGATGACGCGACGCGGAAATATTTCCCCACCGATGTGCTGATCACCGGGCAGGATATTCTTTTCTTCTGGGTCGCCCGGATGATGATGATGTCTCAGGCCGTGGTCCACGAAAACCCGTTTCATACCGTCTATCTGCATCAGCTTGTCCGCGACGAGAAGGGCAAGAAGATGTCGAAAACCACCGGCAATGTCATCGACCCGCTTGAGATTGTCGATGAGTTCGGGGCTGACGCGCTGCGCTTTGCCAATGCCTCGATGGCGGCCATCGGCGGCGTGCTGAAGCTGAGCGTCGACAAGATCAAGGGCTACCGCAATTTCGGCACCAAGATCTGGAATGCCGCGCGGTTTGCCGAGATGAACGACTGCAAACCCACCCCCGATTTTGACCCGGCTTCCGTCACCCAGACCGTCAATAAATGGATCGTGGGTGAGATCGCGCGCGCCCGCGTGGCCCATGACGAGGCGCTCAGCGCCTACCGGTTCAACGACGCCGCCAACGGGCTTTATGCGACCACCTGGGGCAAGGTCTGTGACTGGTATCTGGAATTTGCCAAACCGCTCTTTGCCTCTGGCGACGAGGCGGTGATCGCTGAGACCCGCGCCACCATGGCCTGGGTGATCGATCAATGCCTGATCCTGCTGCACCCCGTCATGCCCTTCATCACCGAAGAGCTCTGGGACGAGATCGCGCCGCGCGACAAGATGCTGGTCCATACCAATTGGCCCGAATACGGGCTTGAGCTGGTCGATGCCGAGGCCGATCGCGAGATGAACTGGGTGATTTCACTGATTGACGAGATCCGCTCGGTCCGGGCTCAGATGGGCGTGCCCGCGGGGCTGAAAGTGCCGCTTTTGCAGACCGAGTTGGACGACAAGGGTGCGCGCGCCTGGGGCCGTAACGAGGCCATGATCCTGCGCATCGCCCGGGTGGTCGGAGTCGAGGCCGTGGCAGCCCTGCCTAAAGGGGCCGCGACCATCGCGGTCGAGGGCGGCGTGTTCGGCCTGCCGATTGCCGATCTGATCGACGTGGACGCGGAAAAGGCCCGGCTGGAAAAGGTTCTGGGCAAGCTGGCCAAGGAATTGGGCGGATTGCGGGGCCGATTGAACAACCCCAAATTCGCCGCCTCCGCGCCTACGGACGTGGTCGCGGAAACCCAGGCAAATCTGGACGCCCGCGAAGAAGAAGAGGGCAAGATCAAAGCGGCCCTGGCGCGATTGGCCGAGGTGGGGTGAGCGCAGGACATCTTTAGATGTGTGTCGCGTTAGATCGAATTCAGCTTTCTGTCTGAACGCGTGATACCGGTGAAACGCGACACGCACTAAATGCGCATATGCCGCCCCGTGGGTCGGGGCGGCTTTTTCATGGGCAACGTCACGGCACCAGCCGGTCCACCGCCCGCATCGCCCCGAGCGCTTTATCGTAGACCAACGTCAGAATGCGGCGGGTTTTCGGCGTGGCGAGCCGCGGCAATCCACGCGACAGGCCCGCGGCGGTGGTCAGCGCGATGAAACCGCGCCGGTTGAGATCAGGCATGGGCATCCTTGAGTTGTTGCGAACCATTATCATGTGGGGGCGGTGGGTCGTATTTACAAATCTCTTGCGCAAATCTGCGCGCCCGCGCATTCATGGCCCCCATGTCTGATCCCAATTACACCCCGCTTGTCGCCAGCCTGCCCGCCTCTGTCCCTTTTGTCGGCCCCGAAACCCAGGAACGCGCGCGCGGGTCTGCGTTCACCGCCCGGCTTGGCGCGAATGAGAGCGTCTTTGGCCCCTCGCCCCGTGCCATCGCCGCGATGGCCGAGGCCGCCAAGGATGCCTGGATGTATGGCGATCCGGAGGCCCATGACCTGCGCACCACCCTGGCGGCCCATCACACCATCGCGCCGGAAAACATCATGGTGGGCGAAGGCATTGATGGGCTTCTGGGCTACCTGGTGCGGATGCTGATCGGTCCCGGCGATGCCGTTGTGACCTCGGAGGGGGCCTATCCAACCTTCAACTACCATGTCGCGGGCTTTGGCGGCGTGCTGCACAAGGTGCCTTATCGGGGGGATCATGAGGACCCGGAGGCTCTGATTGCGAAGGCTGAGGAAACGGGGGCCAAGCTGATTTACTTGGCCAATCCCGACAATCCGATGGGCAGCTGGCATAGCGCCGAAACCGTGCAGGCGATGATCGCGGCCGTGCCGCCGGGCTGCCTGTTGGTCCTTGATGAAGCCTATTCCGACACCGCGCCGCCTGAGGCCATTCCGCCGCTCGACACCAATGACGCGCGCGTCATCCGCATGCGCACTTTTTCCAAGGCTTATGGAATGGCCGGCATGCGCGTGGGCTACACCATCGGGCACCCCGATCTCATCACCGGGTTCAACAAGATCCGCAACCATTTCGGCATGGGCCGGGTGGCGCAGGCCGCCGCCCTCGCCGCGTTGGCCGATCAGGCCTATCTGTCCAAGACTGTCGCCCGGATCGCCGCCGCCCGCGACGCCATCGCCGACATTGCCCGCCAAAACGGCCTGACACCGCTGCCTTCGGCCACAAATTTCGTCACCATCGATTGCGGCCGCGACGGCGATTTCGCGCGCGCCGTGCTGGCCGGGCTCATCGACCGGGGCATTTTCGTGCGCATGCCCTTCACCGCCCCGCAGGATCGATGCGTCCGCATCTCCTGTGGGCGCGAGGCGGATCTGGCCGCCTTCGCCGCGGCGCTGCCGGGTGCGTTGATAGCGGCGCGCGGCTGACGCCAATCTTCGCGCGCGGCGCGGCTTCACTGTGCATCAAAGACCCAAAATACCGCGCCAGAGAGGCCGCCCCGCCAGGGGCGGCCTGGATCGACGCCAAAGGCGGCGAAACCCCTCGAAACCCTGCGCTTAGCCTGCTGCCAGAACCGCCGCCGCGGCCTCCAGCCCGCCGGGCCCATGCGGCACGTTCAGCGCAATCATCCCGGCCTGAAGGCTGCCCAGAACGGCCATGATCATCTGTGCGTTGACATGGCCCATATGGCCGATGCGGAAGATGCCGTTTTCCTCCTCTGCGCCGGCCCCCAGAGGGATCCCGAGCGTCACGCCGGCCTCACGCTCCATCCAATGGCGCAGGCGTGTGCCGTGATTGCCCCCCATCCGCACCGTGGTCACGGCATGCGAACGACACGCCGGATCGGAAATATTGAGCGCAATTTCGGTCCCCTGCCCCCAAGCCCCGACCGCCGCCCAGATGGCGCGCGCCAAAACGCCGTGGCGGTGCCAGACCGCCTCCAACCCTTCCTCCTTCAAGATCATATCAAGCGCCTCGCGCAGCCCATAAAGGTGATGCGTGGGGGCCGTGCCGCAGAAATGCTGGTAATAGGCTTCAGGTGCGGCACGGGGCCGCCAATCCCAATAAGGCGTCACGCAGTCGGCATGCGCGCGGGCGGCATCGGCGCGAGGCGAGAAAAAGACAAAACCCATGCCCGGCGGCACCATCAGCCCCTTTTGGGACCCCGCCACCATCACATCAACTCCCCAGTCATCCATATGGAATTCATCCGCCGCCAGGCTGGCGATATTGTCCGAGAACAAGAGCGCCGGGTGACCGGTCGCATCCAGCGTGCGGCGCAGGCCTGCGATGTCATTTTTCACCGAGCTGGAGGTATCGACGTGAACCGCCAGGACCCCCTTGATCCGATGGCCGGTATCGGCGCGCAAAGCCTCGGCCACGCGGGCAAGATCGATCTCACCGCGATAGCCGAAATCGATCACCTGCGTTTCCAGACCCAGACCCGTCGCCAGCTCGCCCCATCCAATGCAGAACCGCCCGGTTCCCAGAACCAGAACCCTGTCACCGCGCGACATGGTGTTGCTCAGCGCCGCCTCCCACGCGCCATGGCCATTGGCGATATAGATCGCCACGTCATGGGCCGTGCGTGCCACTTGCTTCAGGTCGGCCACAAGGCCATGCGTCATCTCGACAAGCGGGCCGGTATAGATATTGGGCGCGGGCCGATGCATCGCCTGCAGCACCCGGTCCGGCATCACAGAAGGCCCCGGAATGGCAAGATACTGACGCCCGTTGGCAAGGCTCATGGCATGTCCCTTTTCGTGCTTTGGCCCAAGCGGTAGCGCGGCCTTTCACCGGGGTCAATCGGCGCGACAGCCCCGGTTTCTCTGGTTGTCCGGTGCGCACCCGACTATATGTCGGATCAGCCACCCCAAGGAGCCACCGGGCCATGACCGCAGAAGCTGCCACCGACCGCACCGTCCTGCGCCTGAGCGGGGCGGATTGCCACCATTTCCTGGCCGGGCTGGTCACACATGACGCACAACCCGGCGCTCTGGCCTACTCGGCGCTTCTGTCGCCGCAGGGCAAATATCTGGCCGATTTTTTCCTGCTGGATCGGGGCGGCGATGTTCTGCTGGATGTCAAAACCGATCTGGCCGCGGGCCTTGTGCAGCGGCTGAGCATGTATCGGCTGCGCGCCGATGTGCAGATAGAGGAAACAGGCCTCACCGTCTCACGCGGGCTGGGACAAGGCCCCGAGGGCGGCCTGCCCGATCCGCGCCACCCCGGCCTTGGCTGGCGCGCTTACGATGTCGCGGGTGAGACCGGGCAAACCGATTGGGATGGCTTGCGCGTCGCGCATCTGATCCCCGAAACCGGGGTCGAGCTCATTCCCGGTGAAAGCTATATCCTTGAGATGGGCTTTGATCGGCTGGCCGGTGTCGACCACCGCAAGGGCTGTTATGTCGGTCAGGAAGTGACGGCGCGGATGAAGCATAAGACCGAGCTTCGCAAGGGTCTGGCGCAGGTAGAGATCGAAGGCTCTGCGCCGGTGGGCACGCCGATCCTTGCCGGTGGCAAACCGGCCGGCACGCTTTTTACGCAATCGGGGGGCCGGGCGCTGGCGTATCTGCGCTTTGACCGGGCGCAGGGCGAATTGCGCGCCGCAGATGCGATAATTAACTGGCCCGGCAGAGAAAATTCTTGAAAGAAGAATTTTAGCCGGAAAAATCTTCTGCAAGATTTTTCTGTCATCAAGCGCGCGCTCAGATCAAAAGCGAGGCCGCGCCTTCCAGCTTTAGCAGGGCAATTTTGGTTTCCACCCCGCCGGCCCCCGAATACCCGCCAAGCCCGCCCGCGCCCAGAACCCGGTGGCAGGGAATGAAGATCGGGATCGGATTTGCCCCGCAGGCCTGCCCGATGGCCTGCGCGCTGACGCCCAGATCGGCCGCCAGATCGCCATAGCTGCGGGTCTCGCCATGGGGGATGGCGCACAGCGCGGCGTAGAATTGCTGCTGAAAGGCGCTGCCGCCGGGGGCGAGCGGCAGGGTGAACGCCGTCAGGTCGCGCGCGAAATAAGCGGCAAGCTCGGCCCGGGCCTGATCAAAGACAGGGGCCGTATCGCTGGTGGGCACACGGCCCCAATCCACGGCGGTGATCGCCCCATCCGCCGCCGTCAGGGTCAGCGTGCCAACGGGGCTATCAACCTCTGCCCTCACTCCTTTGGGCCGATCTTGTCCTGCGTTTGGGTGTCGAAATCACCGGCATCGTGGCGTTCATGCAATTGCATGGCCAGATCGCCAAAGGCCCGGTTCACCATCCGGCCACGGCGCACCGCGGGGCGCGCGTCGATGCGTTCGGCCCAGTTCACCACATGGGCGTAGCTGGTCACATCCAGGAACTCGGCGGCACTATAGAGCCGCCCCAGAACCAGCTGCCCATACCAGGCCCAGATCGCCATATCGGCGATGGTATAGGTATCGCCCGCCATCCAGTCGTGATCTGCAAGATGCCGGTTCAGCACATCCAGCTGACGCTTGGCCTCCATCGCGAAACGGTCGATCGGGTATTGCCATTTTTCCGGCGCATAGGCGTAGAAATGGCCAAAACCGCCGCCCAGATACGGGGCGCTGCCCATTTGCCAGAAGAGCCAGGACAGCATCTCGGGGCGATCCTCGGGCGCGGTGATGAAGGCTCCGAATTTTTCCGCCAGATGCAGCATCATGGCACCGGATTCAAAGACCCGGACAGGCGCAGCCCCTGAACGGTCCATCAGGGCGGGGATCTTTGAATTGGGGTTCACCTCGACAAAGCCCGATCCGAATTGATCGCCCTCGCCGATATCAATCAGCCAGGCGTCATATTCGGCGCTATGGCCCGCAGCCAGCAATTCCTCGAACAGAACCGTGATCTTGACCCCGTTCGGCGTTGCCAGCGAATAAAGCTGATAAGGGTGTTTGCCGACCGGCAAATCCTTGTCATGCGTCGCCCCGGCGATGGGCCGGTTGATCGAGGCAAACCGACCGCCGCTTTCCTTGTCCCAGGTCCAGATGGCGGGCGGTTCGTAAATATCATTCATGGCTTCAAAATCCTGTTGCTTGATCGGCGCAAGGATAGATCCTTGACCTGATTGGGCAATGCGCAGCCGGACCTGCGCAAATGCACCAAGGGCCGGTCCGTTCTTGGAACCGGCCCCTCTGTGTCGTCAGCCTAGTGCCGCATCGCAACGCCCGCAGACCCCGGCATGGGCATGCGTTCCGACATCGGGCAGGATTTTCCAGCAGCGCTGACATTTCTCGCCATCGGCGGTTTCAAACACCACGCCGACGCCCTCGGTCTCGGGCAGGCGGAAGGCCTCGGCTGGCAGCGGATCGCCCGTCAGGCTGATGGCCGATGTGATCGCGATATCGGCGAAATCGACGCTGCGCAGGGCATCGAGCATTTCGGCGTCGCGGATATGGACCACGGGCGCGGCCTCCAGCGAGGCTCCGATCACCTTGTCGCGGCGCTGGATCTCAAGCGCTGCTGTCACCACGCGCCGTGCGCGCCGCACCTGGGCCCATTTCGCGGCCAGAACCTCGTCGCGCCATTCGCCGGGCGTGTCGGGGAAATCGACCAGATGGACCGAGCTTGCATCGCCGGGGAACCGATCCAGCCAGACCTCCTCCATCGTAAAGACCAGCACCGGGGCCAGCCATGTGGTCAGCCGGTGAAACACCAGATCCAGCACCGTGCGCGCGGCGCGTCGGCGCGGCGTATCCCCGTCGCAATAAAGCGCGTCCTTGCGGATGTCGAAATAGAAGGCCGACAGATCGCTCGTGGCAAAGGTAAAGACCGCCTGGAACACGCCCTGGAAATCGAACCGGGCATAGCCGTCGCGCACCACATGATCGAGATCGGCCAGCCGGTGCAGCACCCAGCGTTCCAGTTCAGGCATCTCGGCCGCATCGACGCGGTCGGCCTCGCTGAAATCGGCAAGCGAGCCCAACATGAAGCGCATCGTGTTGCGCAAGCGGCGATAGCTGTCGGCGGCCCCTTTCAGGATCTCGGGGCCGATCCGCTGATCGTTGGTGTAATCGGTCTGGGCCACCCAAAGGCGCAGGATATCGGCCCCGTATTGCTGCACCACCTTTTCCGGCACGATGGTATTGCCGAGCGATTTGGACATTTTCATGCCCTTTTCATCCAGCGTGAAGCCATGCGTCACCACGTTGCGGTAAGGCGCGCGGCCCTTGGTGCCGCAGGCCTGCAACAGCGAGGAATGGAACCAGCCGCGATGCTGGTCGGTGCCCTCCATATAGACATCGGCGATGCCGTCCTCGGTGCCATCGGCGCGGTCGCGCAGCACAAAGGCATGGGTCGATCCGCTGTCGAACCAGACATCGAGAATGTCAAAGACCTGATCATAGGCGTCAGGATCCAAGATACCGCCCAGGAAACGCTCTTTCGCGCCCGTCTGATACCAGCAATCGGCCCCCTCGGCCTCGAACGCGGCCACGATGCGGGCATTGACCGCCGCGTCGCGCAGCAGGAAATCGGCATCGGTGGGCAGCGTGCCCCGCTTGGTGAAACAGGTCAGCGGCACACCCCAGGCGCGTTGCCGACTGAGCACCCAATCGGGCCGCGCCTCGATCATGGCATAAAGCCGGTTGCGCCCGGTCTGCGGCGTCCATTTCACCAACTCGTCGATCGAGGTCAGCGCGCGTTCGCGGATCGTGGTGCCATGCGTGTCCTGACCGTCGCCGACGGGCTTGTCCACGGCGGCAAACCATTGCGGCGTATTGCGGAAAATGACCGGAGCCTTGGAGCGCCAGCTATGCGGATAGCTGTGCTTGATCTTGCCGCGTGCCAAGAGCCCGCCAACCTCGGCCAGCTTGTCGATCACCGCCTTGTTGGCATCGCCCTCGCCGCCCTTGCGGTTGAGGATATAGGTGCCGCCAAAGAAGGGCAGATCAGCGCGGAATCCGCCATCATCCATGACGTTATAGGTGATGACCTGATCGAGCATGCCCAGATCACGGTAAAGCTCGTATTCCTCCATCCCGTGGCTGGGCGCGCAATGAACAAATCCGGTGCCTTCCTCGTCCGAGACAAAATCGGCGGCGCGGAAATCGCGGATGTCGTCCCATTCGCCCATCGACCCTTCGGCCCCATGCAGAGGGTGCTTCAGCCCGATACCCGCCAGATCGTCGCTGGTGACGTCGCAGACACGTTCATAATCGGACGCTTCAAGCCGCGCCTTTTGCAGAACCTCATCGGCCTTCTTGTCGGCAAGGATGAACAGATCATGCGGCTTGGCCCAACAGTCAACCGGCGCGCGATTGACCCGGTAAAGCCCGTAGGAGACATCTTCGCCATAGACCACGGCCTTGTTCGACGGCATCGTCCAGGGCGTGGTTGTCCAGATCACGACATGCGCCTGTTCCAGCATCATGCGTTTCTGTTCGGCAAAAAATACCTCTTCCTCAGTGCCTGAGATGCTGGCTGCATCCTCCAGCACGACGCCGAACTTGACCCAGACGGTAAAGCTTTCCTTGTCGTGATATTCCACCTCGGCCTCGGCCAGGGCGGTTTTCTCCACGGGCGACCACATCACAGGCTTTGAACCCTGGTATAGCGTCCCGTTCATCAGGAATTTCTGGAACTCCTCGGCGATCACCGCCTCGGCGTGATAGGCCATGGTCAGATACGGATCGTCCCAATTGCCGGTGATGCCCAGGCGCTTGAATTCCTCGCGCTGGATATCGACCCAGCCTTCGGCGAACTTGCGGCATTCCTGGCGGAAGGCGACGACATCGACATCGTCCTTGTTGCGGCCCTTTTTGCGGTATTGCTCTTCGATCTTCCATTCAATCGGCAGCCCGTGGCAATCCCAGCCCGGCACATAGCGCGCGTCATAGCCCATCATCTGATGGCTGCGCACGATCATGTCCTTGATGGTCTTGTTCAGCGCGTGGCCGATATGCAGATGCCCGTTGGCGTAAGGAGGGCCGTCATGCAGGGTGAAAGGCGCGCGCCCCTCTTTGTCCCGCAACATGTTGTAGATATTCAGGTCTTCCCACCGCGCCAGCCATTCGGGCTCGCGCTTGGGCAGGCCCGCGCGCATCGGGAAATCGGTTTTCGGAAGGTTCAGCGTGGATTTGTAGTCGAGCGGCTGCTCAGGCGTGTCGGCGCACATGGGATGCGGTCCTGTCTGGATCGGAAATTTGGGGGAGGTGTATCAGGGGCGGTGCGATGGCTCAAACACCTATGATCCCGGCGGCTCGAATTTCAGAGCGCCGGGCCTGTAATTCGCGTGAATATGCGCAAACGGGCCATGGTCATGGGACGCGTTATAGGCCTCCGCCCGCAGGCATACAAGATGCCCGCGTCAGGCATGAAAAAGCGTGCCCACGAAAAACGCGATGGCCGCCGCCAGCGCCCCGATCGCCAGCGTTTCACCCCCGGAACGCCACCAGGGCGATAGCGACCAGGCGCTTTTGGCCGCGCCGATGCCGAAAAAGACCAGCCCCGTCATGATGATCGAAAGGCGAAACGCATCGCTCATGGCAAAGAGAAACGGCAAAAGAGGGATGAGGCCCGCCACCAGAAACGCCGCAAAGGTCGCCAGGGCCGCGCGCATCGGGTGCGGATCGACCGGGGCGAGCCCATATTCATCGACCAGCATCAGCTGGATCGAGGCCGCGCGGTTCGCGGCGATCTGATCGGTCGCGGCCTCCAGCACCGCACCCGTGAGACCCTTCAGGCGCAAGATCTCACGCAATTCGCGCCGCTCGCCGGCGGGGTCTTCGTCGATATGGCGGCCTTCGACGCGCCGCAGGCGCTGCATCTCGTCAAGCTCGGCCTTGGTGCCGGAATAGTTGCCCGCCGCCATCGAAAATCCGTCGGCCAGCACATTGGCAATGCCAAGCGCGATGATCACACCGGGCGAAAGCCCCGCGCCGACCACGCCCGCAACAATCGCAAATGTGGTGACCGCGCCGTCGATTGCGCCATAAACTGTGTCACGCAGATAGCCGCGCCCGCCGCCTGCACCGATCCGCGCCTCGACCTCGGCCTGTGTGTGCCCATGTTCACGTGTCATTGCCTCGCGCGCCCCCCTTTTTCGTTTGCGGTGATGGTTGAACCCTGCCGGTCCAAGCGGGGCGGCTGCAATGCGCTGGATCAATCCGGCCGCTTGGCTGCGGCCGCCATGCCGCTTTCCGCCTGCCCGCCATAGGGTTACACTGACCCGCGCAAGGATGGAGGCGTGATGCGGATCGGGATAGCAGGAGCCGGGATCGGCGGCTTGGCGGCGGCGGGTTTTCTGGCCCGCGACGGCCATGACGTGACGCTGTTCGATCAGTTCGCCCGGCCCGAGCCGGTGGGATCGGGCCTGTTGATCCAACCCGTCGGCATGGCGGTGCTGGATACCCTCGGGGCCGGGCAGATGGCGCGCGATCTGGGCCAGCCTGTGGGCCGGATGGCGGGCCTTGAGGCCAGATCGGGGCGCAAGGTTCTGGATGTCAGCTATGGCAAGGCTGATGATCGCAAGGGGCTTGGCATTCACCGGGCGGCCCTTTTTCACACGCTCCACCGGGCCGCGATTGCGGCGGGCGTTGACATTACGCCGGATCACAAGGCCACCGGGCGCGAGGGGCAATATCTGCTCTTTGGCACGCGTCGCGCGGGGCCGTTTGACCTGATTGTCGACGCCTGCGGGGCAAGCTCGCCGCTTTCGCCCCTGCAAAGCCGACCGCTGCCCTATGGCGCGGTCTGGGCCACGGTGCCCTGGCCCGAAGATAGCCGCCTGCCCCCCGATCACCTCAGCCAGCGCTATCGCCGCGCAGACAGGATGTTGGGCGTGTTGCCGGTAGGGGCGCTGCCCAGTTCGCCCAATCAGCGGCTGGCCGCGATTTTCTATTCGCTGCCCGTGGTCCAGCACGCGCAATGGCGGGCGCAGGGTTTTGAGGCCTGGCGGGCCGAGGCCACTGCGCTCTGGCCCGATTTTGCCCCCTACCTGGGCTGGATCACCGATCAGGATGCCTTCACCTTTGCCAGTTACAGCCATGGCAGCCTGCGTGCACCCTGGGGCGACGGGATCGCCCATATCGGGGACGCCGCGCATCGCGCCAGCCCACAACTGGGGCAGGGGGCCAATATGGCGCTGCTGGATGCGCGGGCCTTGCAGCTGGCGCTGCGCCGGGCAGAGGGCGATGAGGCGCTGCGCCTCTATGCGGGCGCGCGGCGCTGGCATGTGCGCGCCTATCAGGGCGTAAGCGCCGCCTTCACCCCGCAATACCAATCCGACAGCCGCGTCTTGCCGATGATCCGCGATCACGCGCTGGCCCCGCTGGCCCGGGCCTGGCCGGTGACCCGCGTCCTGACACGGCTGGTTTGTGGCGACCTCCTGCCGCCGATGCCCGCCCTTACGCCACGGCGCGACTGAGCCTGCGTTCGCGCAGGATCACATAAAGCCCCGCCGCCACCGTCAGCGCGATGCCAAACGCCGCCAACCCGTTGGGCAAGTCACGAAACACCAGCCAGCCGATCACCGTTGCCACCGGAATCTCAAGATATTGCATCGGTGCCACCGTGGCCGCGGGCGCATAGCGCAGCGACCAGGTCATCAAAAGATGCGCCATCGTGCCAAGCGCCCCGATGGCAAAAAGCAGCGCCATTTCGCTCGCCGTCGGCATCACCAGCGACAGCGCCTCGATCTCGCCCGGCACCAAGAGCAGAAGCGCCAGCGCAGGCACCGCCATCATGCCGCTGACCGCCTGCAACGCGATCGGGTCGATATCGCGCGCGATATGGCGGGTGACCAGCATGAAGAAGGAAAACACCACTGCCACGGTCAATGGCAAAAGCGCGGGCCAGCCAACGGCTGCGAAACTGGGCTGGATGACCATCAAGGTGCCGATGAACCCCACCACCGCGGCCATCAACCGCCGCGGCCCCACCTCTTCGCCCAACACGTATTTGCCAAGCAAAAGCAGGATGAAGGGCATCACGAAGGCGATGGCGATGGCATCGGCCAGAGGCAGAAACCGCAATGCCGAAAACATCGCCCCAATGCCGATGATATGCAGCCCCGTGCGCAGCAAGGTCAGCCAGAAAAGGCGACGATCCATCCGCATGCGGATCCGCTTGACCGCCGCATAGGGCAGCAGCAGCACGGCCTGCAACCCGAACCGGACCAACAGCAATTGCAGCAGCGGGATGGTGCCGCCCAGCAGCTTGGCAATGGAATCGCCCAACGGGGCCAGCACGCAAAAGCCGAGCATCAGAAGGATGCCAAGAACGGGGCGGTCGCCCGTCACCCGCCCGATCCCTTGTCGCCAAAGAGACCGGCAAGCGCCCGCCGCCCGATCCGGGTGACCGACGGCCGGGTCGATTTGTGAAACGGCAGCGGCCGGCAGACCTCCATCGCGGCAACACCGACCCGCGCGGTAAGGGCCCCGTTGACGATACCTTCGCCAAAGCGGCGCGACACCTTGGACAGGATCGAACCCCCGGCCAGCGAGCCGATCAGATCATCGCCCACCGCCACCGCACCGGTGGCCACCAGATGCGTCAGCACCGCCCGCGTCAGCCGCCAGGCCCCCAGCGTGCCAGCGCGTCCGCCATAGACCTCGGCGATGCGCCGGATCATGCGCAGGTTTGCCGTCAGCGCCGTAAAAACATCAACCAGCGCAATAGGCACCAGCGCCGTGACCGTCGCGACCTGGCGCGCGGCGGCCTCGACCTGCGCCTGCGCGGCGGCATCGAGCGGGGTCAGCAATTCGGCCTCGGTCAGCTGCAACAAGCCATCGGCATCAAAGACATCGCCGCGCCGTTCCGCCAGTTTCTCGCGCCCCCAGCGCAGCTCGGCCCGGCCCGAATAGAGCGCCACAAGATCATCGCTGACCCGGCGCGCGGCGGCCAGATCATCGCCCGCCAGCGCGGTTTCGGCGCGCTGGCGCAAGGCATCGAGCCGCCCGAGGCGAAAAAACGAGGCCGCCTCGCGCAGGGCGATGACCAGCAGGCTCAGCAGAACCAGACCGATCAACCCGGTAGCGACCCAGCCCAGCACCGGATTGGCGGCCAAAAGCGCCGTGACATAATTCCACGCCGCCAGCGATATGACAAAACCCAGCAACGCCACAACCGCGCCCCAGAACATCCGCCCGATGCGCGACCTGCGACGCCCCGCCAGCGCGGCCACGGTCTGCATGGCCTGACCGGTCGGCGCGGGCAGTTCGGGATCGGGCACCGGCGGCGCGGTGTCGGGCGTGGCCGCGGGTTCGCCTTCAAGCTCGATCAATACGGGGCGGTTGCGCTCGGTCATCTCAACTTGTCCCCCATCAGAAATTCGGCCGCCCGGTCCAGCCGGATATGCGGCGGCCCCTCGCCCGGTTTCAGGCTCAGACACGCCGGGGCAAAGCGCATCACCTTGTAATCGGCATCCAGCCATTTGTCCTGCCCGGCACGCGCGGGCGATAGCAGGTGATTGGGATCCTCGGGCAGGGTGCCGGGGTGAAAGGCCGCCTCCTTGCCGCTTTCCAGCAATCTGCCGCGCACCAGATCCAGATCGGCCCCGTCATGGCGGCGGGTTTCCTCGATCGTGGCGCGCAGGGCGGCAATCGCCATCGCCTCGGTCACGGCCCCGGCGTAATCGGCGCGCCCCCGCGCGTCGCGCAACAGCGCATCCATGATCGCCGTCAGGCGCGGGTGTTGGGTATGGTGCAAATGATCGGCCTTGGTGGCGACAAAGAGGATCTTTTCCACCCGCCGCCCGATCAGCGCCGACAAAAAGGAATTCCGCCCCGGCCGGAACGCCGCCAGGATCCCCGCCATCGCGCCGCGCAGATCCTCGACCGCGCGGGGGCCCGCATGGATTGCGCCCAGCGCATCGACCAGCACCACCTGACGGTCGATGCGGGCAAAATGATCGCGGAAAAAGGGGCGCACGACCTGGGATTTATAAGCCTCAAAGCGGCGCGCCATTTCCCGGCGCAGGCTGCCGCGGCGGGCCTCACCGGGCGGCAACGGGGCAAAGGTCAGGACCGGGCTGCCCTCCAATTCACCGGGCAACAGAAACCGGCCCGGCGTGCAATCGGAAAACCCGGCCGCGCGCGCCGATTGCAGATAACCCGCGAAGTTTCGCGCCAGAGTTTGCGCCACGGGTTCATCGAGCCTTGCGGCCCCATCAATATCGGCCAGATCCGCCAGAAATTCCGCCGCCTCGTCGCGGGCTGCGGCGCGGGTCAGCGTTGCTGCGCTCCATGCCTCATAGCTTTGATCCATCAACGGCAGATCCAGCAGCCATTCGCCGGGGTAATCCACGATATCAAGATGCACGGTGCGCGGGCCCGACAGCCCCGCCAATAGCCCCGCGGGCTGGACCCTGATCGACAGGCGCAATTCCGACACCGCGCGCGTGCTTTCGGGCCAATGCGGGGTCGGGCCGGTCAGCGCCGCCAGATGCGTTTCATAATCAAACCGCGCCACGGTATCGTCAGGCTGCGGTTGCAGGAAAACCGATTGAATGCGCCCCGAGCTGGCCGCCTGCAGCCCCGGCATCCGGCCCCGATCCAGCATATTGGCCACCAGCGAGGTGATGAACACAGTCTTGCCCGCCCGGCTGAGGCCGGTCACGCCAAGCCGGATCACCGGTTCAAACAACGCCTCGGAAACCGCGCCGCTCAGGTTTTCGACACCACGGCCCAGCCTGTCCGAGATCGCTCCGATAACCAAACCGCGTCCCCTTTCAAATCCGTTCCGACCGAGAATAAGCCCTCTGGCCCGCAGTTTACAGGCCTGATTGCGCGCGCGGCCCAATTCGGTTAGCCGGGGGCATGCCTCGTTACGCCCTGAAAATCGAATATGACGGCGCGCCCTTTGCGGGCTGGCAGCGTCAGGCCGATCAACCCTCGGTGCAGGGCGCCCTCGAGGCGGCGCTGGCGCGTCTGGAACGCGATGTGCCCACCATCGCCGCCGCCGGGCGCACCGATGCGGGCGTGCATGCCTGGGGCCAGGTGGCCCATTGCGACATGGGCCGGGCCTGGGATCCGTTCCGCCTGTCAGAGGCGCTGAACTACCACCTCAAACCCTTGCCCGTGGCCATCGTGGCCTGCGCCAGCGTGCCGGATGATTGGCACGCCCGGTTTTCGGCCGTCGAACGGCACTATGTCTTTCGCCTGATCGCCCGGCGCGCGCCCCTGACCCATGACGCGGGCCGCGCCTGGCAGGTCAAGCAGCGGCTGGATATCGCGGCGATGCAGGCAGGGGCGGCGCATCTGATAGGGCGACATGATTTCACAACCTTTCGCGCCACGCATTGCCAGGCCGACAGCCCGGTCAAAACGCTCGACGAAATAACCCTGACCGAGACCCCTGCACCCCATGGCCAGGAGATCCGCTTCTTTCTGCGGGCGCGGTCCTTTTTGCACAATCAGGTGCGCTCGATCGTTGGCACGCTGGAACATGTCGGCACCGGCAGCTGGCGGCCCGAGGATGTCAAAACCGCGCTTGAGGCGCGCGACCGCGCCGCCTGTGGCACGGTTTGCCCGCCGCACGGGCTTTACCTGTCGCATGTCCGCTATCCCGCGCCGGTCTTTTCCGACGAAATGTGACCCATGCCCCCCTCGTCAGCCCGGCATCGGCGCGCTAAGCGTAGGGTGCCCCGACAAAAGAAGCGCCCGACATGATCCCTGCCCTGCCCGCCACCAAAGACATCCTCCTCATCGGGGGCGGTCATACCCATGCGCTGGTGCTGAAATCCTGGGGCATGGCCCCGCTGCCCGGCGCGCGGCTGACGCTGATCAACCCGGGCCCCACAGCACCCTATTCCGGCATGCTGCCCGGCCATGTTGCCGGGCATTACGCGCGCGGCGATCTGGATATTGATCTGATCCGGCTGGCCCGGTTCGCGGGCGCGCGGATCATCCTGGACAAGGCCCATGGCCTCGACCCGGTGGCAAAACAGGTCACGCTCGAAGGCGGGCGGCAGATCGGCTATGACATCGCCGCGATCGATGTCGGCATCCACAGCGAAATGCCCGAGATCGAGGGGTTTGCCGCGCATGGGATCGCCGCCAAGCCGCTGGATAATTTCGCCGCGCGTTGGGCGGATTTCGTCTCTGGCGGCGGCGGGCCGGTCTGTGTCATCGGAGGCGGTGTGGCGGGGGCCGAGCTGGCCATGGCCGCGGCGCATCGGCTGCGCGCCCGGACAGGCCAGGCCGACGTTGCCCTGCTTGATCAGGGCCAGATCCTTGCGGCCCTGCCTGCACGCGCCCGCGCCCGGCTCCTGCGGGAACTGGTTGCAAACGGCGTCACCCTGCATGACCACGCCACACCCGCCCGCATCACCGCCACATCGGTTGACCTGACGGATGGGCGCACCCTGCCCTCGGCCTTCACGCTCGGGGCCGCGGGCGCGCGCCCGCACGGGTGGGTCTCGGAAACCGGGCTTGCCGTTGAGGCGGGATATCTGAGCGTCGGGCCAACCCTGCAAACCAGCCATGCGGATGTGTTTGCCGCCGGTGATTGCGCCCATATGGGGTTTGCCCCGCGCCCCAAGGCTGGCGTGTTCGCCGTGCGCGCCGCGCCCGTGCTGCTGCACAATCTGCGCGCCGCCGCGATGGGAAAGCCCGGCGAAATGCGCCCTTTCAAGCCACAGCGCGATTACCTGAAGCTGATCTCTCTGGGCGGCAAACGCGCGCTGGCAGAGAAATCCGGGCTGGTCGCGGCAGGTGCCCCCCTCTGGCGTTGGAAAAACCGTATCGACCAGGGCTTCATGGACAAGTTTCGCGCGCTACAGCCGATGCCCGCGCCCGCGCTGCCGCGCGATATGGCCGAGGGCGTATCGCAGATCGCGGGCGGCACCCCGCTTTGCGGCGGCTGCGGCGCGAAACTGGACCCCGGCAGCCTGTCACAGACCCTTGCCACACTGCCCGCGACGGCACGCCCCGAAATCCTCTCGCGCCCCGGCGATGATGCCGCGATCCTGCGCATTGGCGGCACCCATCAGATCCTCACCACCGACCACCTGCGCGCATTCACCGGTGACCCCGGCCTGATGGCCCGCATCGCCGCCATCCACGCGCTTGGCGATTGTTGGGCGATGGGGGCCGCCCCGCAAAGCGCATTGGCCAGCGTGATCCTGCCGCGCGCCGCCGCCCCCCTGCAGGCCCGCTGGCTGACCGAGATCATGGCTGAGGCCACGGCCGTCTTTGCCGCCGAGGGGGCCGCGATCGTGGGCGGCCACAGCAGCCAGGGCAGCGAGCTAACGATTGGTTTCACCGTCACGGGGCTGGCCGACGCGGCCCCGATCACGCTGGCCGGGGCGGTGCCCGGCGACCGGTTGATCCTGACCAAGCCGATCGGCACCGGCACCATCCTGGCCGCGGACATGCAGATGGCAGCCCCCGGCGATGTCGTGGCAGGGGCCTGGGCCGCGATGTGCGAAAGCTCGGGGTCTGCGGCGCGCGCCCTCACCCCACATGCCCATGCCATGACCGATGTCACCGGCTTTGGCCTGGCAGGCCACCTGATGAATATCTGCACCGCGTCGGGCGTGGGCGCGCGGCTCAACCTCGGTGCCATCCCGCTCCTTGCAGGGGCGGCAGACCTCAGCGCACGGGGCATCGCCTCCTCGCTTGCGCCCGAAAATCGTGCCGCTCTTGCCGGGGCCATCTCTGACACAGCGCACCCCGCAGAACCGCTGCTGTATGATCCACAAACCTCGGGCGGGCTGCTGGCCGCTATTCCTGCCGATCAGGCCGCGTCGGTTCTGAAAACGCTCGGGCCCACCGCCATAGAGATCGGAGAGATCACCGCAGGGCCTCCGTCAATCAAGACCGTCTAGGGCCGCCCTTACCCGATCCGCCACATCCGGCAGATCGCCCGGCTCCAGCGCCTCGGCCCGCACAATCGTAGCAGGCGGCGCAGGATCGCGCCCGCGCACCCGCGCATAGGCCGGGTCGTAATGGTGCTCCATCAGCCCGGCGGCCAATGCCTCCCACGCGCCCTGACGCGCCAGGCCCTGCCATTCGTCCACCCGGTCGCCGCCGCAAAGCGGGCGCAACCCGTCCAGCATTTCGCCCAGGCCATCTGCCGCACCCCACACATCCGCATAAGCCCCCCGCAGATACCGCGCCCGAACCGCCAGCGGAGCGTCAATCACAACCCGAGGAGCAGCAACCATCGCCGCCCACAGCGCGGGCGGCAGGCGCAGCGCCCCGATCCGGCTCGACTCCGCCTCGACCAGAACCGGGCGCGCCGTGTCGAACCCTCGAAACGCCTCCACCAAGGCCGATTCAAACCCCTTTTGCGCCGGCTGATCCTCCGCCATCGCCCCCAATATCGATCCGCGATGGCGCGCCAGCCCCTCCAGGTCGACCACCTGAACCCCGCGCGCTGCCAGGAGAGGCAGAAGCGCCGTCTTGGCGGTCCCGGTATTGCCATCCAGCCGGATCAGACGAAAGGGCAAGGCCTGGTCGTAAAGCGCTGCAACAACCGCGCGGCGATAACTGCGATAGCCGCCCTCGATCAGCGCAACCCGCCAACCGATCTGGCGCAGGATGGTGGCAAAGGCCCCCGACCGCTGCCCGCCGCGCCAGCAATAGACCAGGGGCTGCCAATCGCCGCCATGCCCCATCAGATGCGTCTCGATATGCGCCGCCGAATTGCGCGCCACCAACGCCGCCCCGATCTTGCGCGCGGCAAACGGGCTGTCCTGCTTGTAGATGGTCCCGACCCGGGCGCGCTCCGCATCCGACAAAACCGGCATCGACACCGCGCCCGGCACATGATCCTCGGCATATTCGGCAGGCGCGCGCACATCGATCACGGTGCTGAACCGCGCCCAATTCGCCTGCCAGACATCGCCAAGATCAAATCCCAAACCCATCCCCTTCATCTTGGCAGAAATACCTGCGCCGCAGGCCAGCCGCGCCCGATCCCTCCGTCAGGAGGGTGAGGGTGCGGCTCCCCCGGTCGGACCGCCCAAGCGGTCCGAAGCCCTGCTACACCGCCTGCCCCTTCATTTTGCGAAACCGCTGGATCAGGCTCGACGTATCCCATCGCCCGCCCCCCATCTGCTGAACCTCGCCATAGAACTGATCGACCAGCGCCGTCACCGGCAGGCTGACACCCATGCCCTGGGCCTGTTCCAGCGCGATGCCCAGATCCTTGCGCATCCAGTCAACCGCGAACCCGTGCTCGAACGCGTTATCGACCACCGTGCCGGCGCGGTTGCTCAATTGCCAGGATCCGCCCGCGCCCTGCGCCACCAGCCCCGCGACCTTCTTGGCATCGAGCCCGGCCTCCATGGCCAAAAACAACCCCTCCGACATCGCCTGCACCAGCCCGGCAATACAGATCTGGTTGACCATCTTGGTCATCTGCCCGGCCCCCACGGGCCCGAAATGCTCGACCGCCTTGGCATAGGCATCCATCACCGGGCGCGCGGCCCCAAATTGTGCCTCATCGCCGCCGCACATGATCGCGAGCTGACCGTTCTCGGCCCCCGCCTGCCCACCCGATACCGGCGCATCGACCCAACCGATCCCGGCCGCGGCCCCTATGGCGGCCAATTCGCGGCTGACAATCGCCGAAACCGTGGTGTGATCGACAAAGACCGCGCCGCGCGCCATGCCCGCAAACGCCCCGCCTTCTCCCAGAACAACGGCCCGCAGATCGTCGTCATTGCCGACGCAGGCCATCACGAAATCAGCCCCTTCGGCTGCGACGCGCGGTGTTGAGGCGTACTCCCCCCCATGCTCGGCGGTCCATTTTTCCGCCGTGGCAACCGTCCGGTTATAAACCGTCACCTGATGGCCAGCCGCCTGCAAATGCCCCGCCATCGGGTATCCCATCACCCCCAGACCCAGAAATGCCAGTTTCGCCATATCACCCGCTCCCGCCGTTCAAAAACCTTACCTCCTTCCTTGCGGCATCAGACCCGAAGGGGCAAGGGCACGCGCCCGGATTTGTCGCTCAGCTGGCCGCCGCCAGGAGCGAGGCATTGCCGCCCGCCGCCGTCGTATCGATGCAGACATGACGCTCCAGCCGGCAATAGGCGCTCAGATCGGCGCGCGTGGCCAGTGGCACCAGCGCGCCCTCGCGGTCCGCCAGCGCACGCCGGATCGCGCGCGCCACCGGCTCCGGCCCGTCATAGGCGACCACCGCAAACCCGGTCAGCGCGCCCAGGTCATCCGCATCCAACACGCCGTCGATCTCGGCCCCCGGGGCCACCGCCACCGATTTGCAGCCCGCCCATTCGGCAATGCGCGCCTGTTCGGCAGCCGCCTCGGGCGTCGGACCCAAACACAGGACCGTGCCGCGGGCATGGGTCGATAGCCGGTTCGATTCCCCCGTCGGCCCCGGAAGGCTGGTCACGTCGCGCCGCCTCAATGTATCGGTTTCGGCCCGGGTCAGCGCGGCCTGCACCAGGCCAGGATCGGCCCCCTTTCCCGGCACCGCGGCCACGACGCGTTCAGCCACGGCGCGAAACCGCGCCATGTAATGCGGGCCGCCGGCCTTGGGCCCGGTCCCCGACAGGCCCTCGCCGCCAAAAGGCTGGCTGCCTACAATGGCCCCGATCTGGTTGCGGTTTACATAGATATTGCCGACGCTGAGCGCCGCCGCGACATGCTGAACCCGGTCGTCGATCCGGCTGTGCAGCCCAAATGTCAGGCCAAAGCCCTTGCCGTTCACGGCGGCCAGAACCGTATCCACCGCCTGCGCCTTGAACGTTGCGACATGCAGAACCGGGCCAAAAACCTCGCGCTCCAGATCCTCGATGCCCCTCACCTTGATCAGGGCGGGGGCCAGAAAACTGCCCGTCGCCGGGGCCGGAACTTCGTGCAACAGCCGCCCTTCGCGCCGGGCCAGATCGACGTAATCGGCGATCTCGTCGCGCGCGGGAACCGAGATGATCGGCCCGATATCATGGGCCGGATCCCAGGGATCGGCGACCGCCAGCTCATCCATCGCGCCTTTCAGCATGCGCAGAAACCCCGGCGCGATATCCTCCTGCACATAAAGACAGCGCAGCGCCGAACAGCGTTGGCCCGCCGATTGAAAGCTGGAGGCGATGATATCGCGCACCGCCTGTTCGGGCAGGGCCGTGCTGTCGACGATCATCGCGTTCAGCCCGCCGGTTTCCGCGATGAGCGGCGCGTGCGGGTCCAGCCCCGCCGCCATCGCCCGGTTGATGCGTTGCGCCGTGGCGGTCGAGCCGGTGAAACACACGCCCGCGACGCGCGCGTCGCCCGTCAGGGTGGCCCCGATGACCGGCCCTTTGCCGGGCGCAAGCTGCAACACATCGCGCGGCACGCCGGCCCGGTGCAAGAGCCGCACCGCCACGCAGGCCACAAGGCTGGTCGTTTCCGCAGGTTTCGCCAACACACCATTGCCCGCCGCGAGCGCCGCGCTGATCTGGCCCGAAAAAATTGCCAGCGGAAAGTTCCACGGCGAGATGCAGGTGAATATACCGCGCGGGGCCTCCGGCCCGGCCTGGCCTGCGTAATAGCGGATGAAATCGACCGCCTCGCGCAGCTCGGCGATGCAATCGGGCAGCGCCTTGCCCGCCTCGCGCGTCAGCAGGGCAAAGAGCTCACCAAAGTTTTCCTCATAAAGATCGGCGGCGCGCAGCAGAACCTGGCGGCGCATATCCGGCGTGGCATCCCAGATCCGCGCCATGGAAAGCGCGGTTTCGACATCGCCGGGGCTGGCATCCGACAGCCGCCCGACGCGCTCGTCGGGGCGGGCCGGGTTCATCACGTCCTGACGCGCCTCGCCCTGCACCTTGCCCGCAATCAGCGGCCCGCCATCCCATTCGCTTTCGGCAAACCGGGCGCGCGCATCCTCAATCTCGGCCAGATCATCGCGGGCGTGCAGATCGAAACCGCGCGAATTGCGGCGACCCGCGAACAAAGCCGTTGGCTCCAGAACCCCCGGCGCGGGCGTTTTTATCGCCTCGGCATAGGCATCAAACGGATCGAGCGCGACCTCGGATGCCGGAACCTCGGCATCGACGATCTGGTTGACGAACGAACTGTTGGCCCCGTTTTCCAGGAGCCGCCGCACCAGATAGGCCAAAAGATCGCGATGCGCCCCCACAGGCGCATAGATCCGGCAGCGGGTGCCATGCTGTTCGCGCAGGATATCATGCAGCGCCTCGCCCATGCCATGCAGGCGCTGAAACTCGAAGCTGTCGTGATCGGGGGCCATCTCAAGGATCGCCGCCGTTGAATGCGCGTTATGGGTGGCAAACTGCGCGTAGATGCGCGCCGAATAGCCCAGAAGCTTGGCCGCGCAGCACATATAGGCCACGTCGGTGGCGGGTTTGCGGGTATAGACGGGGAAACCGGCCAGCCCCTCGACCTGGGCGCGCTTGATCTCGGTATCCCAATAGGCCCCCTTCACGAGCCGCACCATGATCTTGCGGTCCAGATCCTCGGCCAGCGCATTGAGCCAGTCGATGACCCCCGGCGCGCGTTTGCCGTAAGCCTGCACGACGACGCCGAACCCGTCCCATCCCGCCAGATCGGGGCTGCGCAGCACCGCCTCGATGATATCGAGCGAAAGATCCAGCCGGTCGGCCTCCTCGGCGTCGATATTGAGGCCCATCCCGGCGGCCTTTGCGGATTTGGCAAGCTCCAGCACACGCGGCACCAATTCGGCCATGACACGCGCGGATTTGGTTTCCTCATAGCGGGGATGCAGGGCAGAAAGCTTGATCGAGATGCCGGGGTTTTCGCGGATGTCATGCGAACGGCATTCGCCCGCCAGTTTCAGGATCGCCTGCGCGTAGGCGGCCATGAAGCCATCCGCATCATGGGCCGTCATCGCGGCCTCGCCCAGCATGTCATAGCTGTAGGTGAAGCCCTGTTTTGCCTTGGCCCCGCCGCGTTTCACCGCCTCGCGGATGGTTTCGCCCAGCACGAATTGCTGGCCCATTTCCTTCATGGCGCGGCCCACGGCGACGCGGATCACAGGCTCGCCCAGGCGCTTTACGGCCCCGCGCAGGACCGCGCTGACACCGGGTTCGGCATCCTCTTTCAACACCTTGCCGGTCAGCATCAGGGCCCAGGTCGAGGCATTGACCAGCGAGGAGGCGGATTTGCCCAGGTGGCTGCCCCATTCGGAGGGTGCGATCTTATCCTCGATCAACGCGTCCATCGTGTCGGCATCGGGCACCCTGAGGAGCGCCTCGGCCAGGCACATCAGCGCCACGCCCTCATCGGTCGAAAGCCCGTATTCGGCCAGGAATACCTCCATCAGGCCGGGCTTGCTGTCATTGCGAATGGCGGTGACGAGATCTGCGGCAGACGTGCTGATGGCGGCCCGGGCGGCCGGGGCGGGGGCATGTGCGGCGGCGAGGTCAGCGATCAGGGCGGCTTCATCAGCGATATGGGCGGCACGGATCTGGTGGCGGAGTTGGGCGAGCGTGGACATGGGGGCGAGCCTCTGAGCGGGGAAAACCGGTGCGGGATCAGAATAACAGAGGTGGGATGGTCAGGTTTCCTTTGATTTCTAATTTTACGGGCGATATTCCTGAAAATGGAGTATGGATCGGGCGATAGAGGCGGGGATCAGGCCATGAACAGTCCTTTGGACGCATTTGACCGAAAGATCATCGACCTGCTGCTGGCCGATGGCCGCCTGCCGGTGACCGAAATTGCCGCCCGCATCGGGCTCTCGAAAACGCCTTGCCAGACCCGTCTGGCGCGGCTGCGCGCCGATGGTGTGATCCGGGGGTTTCGCGCCGTGGTGGACCCGGCCAAACTGGGCCATGACCATGTCGCCTTTGTCGAGGTCAAGCTGACCGACACGACCGAGGCGGCCTTGCGCAAGTTCAACGCCGCCGTGATGAAAGTGCCGCAGATCGAGCAATGCCACATGATTGCGGGAGCGTTCGATTATCTGCTGAAAGTGCGGAGCCGCGATATTCGTGATTATCGGCGGGTGTTGGGCGAGGTCATCTCGGAACTGCCGCATGTCGGGCAAAGCTCTACCCATGTCTCGATGGAGGCAGTGAAGGATCGGGCTTTTTGAGGGTATTTCGAATTGCCTTCGGCAATCCGACCGGCGGGGGGCCAGCCCCCCGGAACCCCCCGAGGTATTTTGGCCAAGATGAAGGGGATCAGGCGGCGCGTTTTCCGTAGTAGAGGCCGACGACATGCTCGGCCTCGGCAAAGAACAGCCAGCGCGAGGCGATAACGCCGACCAGGTGGCTGAGCACAGCGAGTGTGCCCAATACGTGGCCCGCGCCGGGGATGATCAGCAAGATGACCGGCAGGCCAAAGCCAAGGGTCAGCGCGATCATGCGCAGTTTTCGGGAGTGTTTCCGGCCCACGACATGGACCATTTCGCGCAACAGGTAATTGGTGCCGGTATGGGGCGGCTCGAACGCGCGAACCTGGCCGGGCGCACCCAAACCGGTGGCGCTGGCAAGCGTGTTGCCTGAACGTGCAAGGGCGCTGTCGCCGATCTGCCAATGGGCCACCTGCGCGGCGGCGGCCAGTGCCAGAAGCGCGGCGGCGGTTGTCATCTGCCCGGTCATGAGCGCCCCACCGCCCAGTGACAGCATCACCAGATAGGCCGATGTCAGCCAGTGGTTCCAGCGCGGCACCGTCTTGAGCTGCGCGTAGATCATCGACGTGGCGTAGACCGTTGCCAGGCTGAGCCCGGCCCCGAGCCATCCGATCGCGCGTGGCAGGCTGCCCAAGAACACCGCGGCAAAGGCGTAAATTGCCATCACGATCAGCGCCAGAACCGCAAGCCAGCCTTCGCGACTGAGCCAGCTGGTGCGCCATTGCGTGAAGGCCCTGAGCGCGCGTTGTGGGTTGCCCAGATGAAAGGTGGAGGCCATGAGCCCGCCAACGGCGGCGGCATAGGCGATGGCATAGAGCGCAAAGGCGACCCAGCCGGTCACCGGCGGCACCCCGAGGCCCAGAAAGACCAGCATGCCAAAGCCGAGCCCGGAAAAGACGGTGAATATGATGACGGACGGGGCGGGATGCATCAGGTGTCCTCCGTCTTTGCGGCGGTGGTGCCGCCCGGTAATTTCTCAAGTGCGGCGTCGAGCCAGCCGAGGAAACCCTGGGGGCTGTCGGCCACAGGCTCAAGATAGGGGGCGAGAATGTCGAAATCGGTTGCCCGGTCCTGCTTGGGCCGGGGCGGCAGGTATTTGTTGACGGGTTTGGTGCCCTGGCCCGGCATCAGGTCGATGCCGCCACGCTCGCGCGCCAGAACGCTGACCGCGCTTTCGGGATCGGCGAAATCGCCGAAATGGCGGGCCCCTGCGGGGCAGGTGCGGACGCAGGCGGGTTCGCGGTCGATCTCGGGCAGGTTTTCGTTATAGATCCGGTCAACGCAGAGGGTGCATTTCTTCATCACCCCCTCCAGCGCATCCAGTTCGCGCGCGCCATAGGGGCAGGCCCAGGCACAAAGGCCACAGCCGATACAGGCGTCCTCGTTGACCAGAACGATGCCATCCTCGGAGCGTTTATAGCTGGCCCCGGTCGGGCAGACGGTGACACAGGGCGCATCTTCGCAATGCAGGCATGATTTGGGGAAATGAACCAGTTGGGCCGGGCCCTCGGCGGGCGTGACCTCGTAGGAATGCACGCGGTTGAGGAAGGTGCCCGACGGGTTTGCGCCATAGGCATCCTGATCGCTGAGCGGCGCGCCGTAGTTTTCGGTGTTCCAGCCTTTGCAGGAGATCACGCAGGCATGGCAGCCGACGCAGGTATCGAGGTCGATCACCAGCCCGAGCTTGCGGTCCGTGGATACGGGTAATTGGGTCATGTTGCCTGTGCACCTCCCGTACACATCCCGTACACTGCCTGTGCATACGTCCGGCTACCGCGCGGGGTGTGATGTTGCCTCATTTGCCCACCTTCCAGGCCAGGTTTTCCGGGCCACGGCCCACGGGCGATTTGAGAGGCGGGAAGGCCGGTTGCGCCTCTGCCGGGGCCGCGGCCTTTTCGATCTTGACCCGCAGGTCGAACCAGGCCGCCTGACCGGTGATGGGATCGGAATTGGCCCATCGCATGCCATCGCCCCTGGCGGGCAGCAGTTCATGAATGAGGTGGTTGAGCAGGAACCCTTCGGTCGCCTCGGGGGCCTCTTCATCCAGCGCCCAGGTGCCCTTGCGCTTGCCAATGGCATTCCATGTCCAGACGGTGTTTTCATTCAGCGCGGCCATCAGCGCCACCGGGACCGTGATCTGCCCGTGCGTCGAGGTAACTTGCGCCCAATCGCCTTCGGCAAAGCCCTTTTCCCGCCAGATCTTGGTCGGCAGATACAAAGGATTGCGGCCATGCAGCTGGCGCAGCCAGGCGTTCTGCGTGCCCCAGCTGTGATACATCGCCATCGGGCGCTGCGTCAGGGCGTGGATCGGGTATTCCTCCAGATCCACGGCCTCATCCTCCAGCGGCGGATACCAGATGGGCAGCGGATCCATCGTGGCCTGGATGCGGTCGCGCAGATGTTCGGGCGGCTGGCGGTCGCCATGACCCTCGGCGGCCAGCTGGAACCTGCGCATCGGTTCGACATAGAGATTGAAGAGATAGGGCTGCGGGCTGTCATAGATGCCCATCTTGACCGCCCAATCCTGATAGGCCTTGTTCCACGGTTTGTAGAAATCGGCCCCCTCGGGGATGTGTTCGACAAAGAAGCCGCCATTTTCGATGTAGCGGTCCAGCTGATCGGGGTTCACCTCACCCCGGCCGACCTTGTCGCCCTCGGGCCCGCGGAAGCCGGCCAGCGGGCCAATGCCGGGTTTGCGCTCGTGGTTGACGATGTAATCGCCGTAACCGGCCCATTTCTGGCTGCCATCCTCGTTCACGAAATTGGGCAGGCCAAGCCGCGCGCCCAGATCGCAGAGCACCGACTGGAACCCGCGCACATCGCGGTCGGGCTCAACCACCGGCCAGCGGATGGCATCGGCGGCGGCATCGGCCTCGCAGATCGGGCGATCCAGCAGGCTGATGCAATCGTGGCGTTCCAGATAGGTCGTGTCGGGGAACACCAGATCGGCATAGGCGACCATTTCGGAAGAATAGGCATCGGAATAGATGATGTGCGGGATCACGTAATCGCCGTTTTCGTCGGTATCGGTCAGCATATCCATCACGCCACCGGTATTCATCGACGAATTCCATGACATATTGGCCATATACATGAACAGCGTGTCGATCTTGTAGGGATCGCCGGCATGGGCATTCGAGATCACCATATGCATCAGCCCGTGGCTGGACATCGGGTTTTCCCAGGTAAAGGCCTTGTCGATGCGCGCCGGGCTGCCATCGGGTTTCAGGACCAGATCATCGGGGCCATGCACGAAGCCCAGATGGGGGCCATCCAACGGCCCGCCGGGCGTCACTTTGCTATGCGGTTTCGGGTGCGCCTCGGGCGGTTTGGGATAGGGCGGCTTGAAGCGGAAGCCGCCGGGCACTTCGACGCTGCCCAGGATGATCTGCAACACATGCAGCGCGCGGCAGGTCTGAAAGCCGTTGGAATGGGCCGAGATGCCGCGCATGGAATGAAAGCTGACCGGGCGGCCGACCATCTTTTCGTGCCGTTCGCCGCGGAAATCAGTCCAGGGCCGGTCGATCTCGAAGGCCTCATCAAAGGCCACGCGGGCCAGTTCGCCCGCGATATGGCGGATGCGACCGGCCGATATGCCCACCCTTTCGGCCACGGCCTCGGGCGCGCAATCGTCGGACAGGTAGCGTTCGGCCATATGCTGAAACACCGGGCGATGGGTGATGCCCGCCTTGCGCAGGCTGCCCGCCAGATCGGGTTTGACACCCGCCGCGTCAAAGGCCGTGGGCTTGCCGGAAACGCGATCGATCACCAGCATCTTGCCATCTTCATCGCGCAGCAGCAGGCCAAATTCCGGCGATTTCGGATCGCCATTGATCAGCACCGGCGCATTGGTGAACCGGCTGAGATAATCCAGATCGATCCGCCCCGCCTTGATCAGGCAATGCACCAGCGCCAGAATGAACAGGCCATCGGTGCCCGGCGTGATCCCCACCCATTCATCGGCAATCGCGTTATAGCCCGACCGGATCGGATTGACCCCGATCACCTTGGCCCCGCGCGCCTTGAGCTTGCCAAGCCCGATCTTGATCGGATTGCTGTCATGATCCTCGGCCACGCCGAATATCATGAAAAGCTTGGTGCGGTCCCAGTCTGGTTGGCCAAACTCCCAGAAGGCACCGCCCATCGTGTAGATGCCCGCCGCCGCCATATTGACCGAGCAGAACCCGCCATGCGCAGCATAGTTCGGCGTGCCGAACCCCTGCGCCCAGAAGGAAGTAAAGCTCTGCGATTGGTCACGGCCGGTGAAAAACGCCAGCTTTTCAGGCGCTTCTTCGCGAATGGGTTTCAGCCAGGAGGTCGCAAGCTCCAGCGCCTCATCCCAGCTGATTTCCTCGAACGCGCCCGATCCGCGCGGCCCGATCCGTTTTAGCGGGGCCCGCAACCGCGACGGCGCGTTGATCTGCATGATGCCCGCGCTGCCCTTGGCGCAGAGCACGCCCTTGTTCACCGGGTGGTCGCGGTTGCCCTCGATATAGGCGACCTGTTTCTTGCCATCCGGGCCTTCCTTCATATGCACATTGATACCGCAGCGGCAGGCGCACATGTAACAGGTGGTCTGGCGAATCTCGTCGGAAACCTGCGGTGACAGATCGACCGAAGGCTGCGAATTGGCCATGGAAGGCTCCTCGAAAATTCTGTGATGTGCCGCGAGTTGCGCAAAGGGTCGCAAGCGCGGCGGCGGAAATCAACCAGATAACCGCGTGCTAATTTCTCAAGGGGGTAACATCGCTTGACCCGAAGGGCTAAGGCCAGTTTGCTGCAACGGCCCATACCAGACGAAAGCGCGCCATGCCCTTGCCCTTGATCAGACCGCTCACCTTCGGGGCCGCGATCATCATTGCGGCCTGCACGCCCACGGCGCGCGACAGCGGCGGTTTGGCCTGCATTCCGGCAGACGGCCCCGCCCAGACCGAGCGCGCGGTGTTTCAACCCGGCGCGATCACCGTGGCCGCCGTGGGCGATGTGCTGATGCATATCCTGTTGCAGCGGGATGCCGCCAACCGCCCGCGCGGCTATGAGGGCCAGTTCGTGCATGTAGCACCCTACCTGCGCCTGGCCGATATCGCGGTAGCAAATCTGGAAGGGCCTGCCGCCCGTGATGTCGCCCCCGGCGGGCGCGATGCGGCCACGCCCGATACCATTTTCGACGGCAATATCTATTCCGGCTTTCCCAATTTCAACTATCACCCCTCGCTGGTTACTGCGCTTGCCACGTCGGGCGTGGACCTCTTGCAGACCGGCAATAATCATGCGCTGGACCGGGGTGCTCTGGGCGTTGACCGCACGTTGCAGGCCATCGATGCCGCAGCGCTTGCCGCCACCGGCACAAGGCCGCGCGATGATCCGGCGCGGCCCTGGTATGGCGTGGTGACAGCCGGGGGGCGGCGCGTCGCCTTTCTGGCCTGTTCGTTTTCGACCAACGGCATCGCCGATCCAAACGGACAGGTTCTGGGCTGTTATGACGACGAGCCGCAGGTTCTGGCCCAGATCCGGGCGCTGGCCGATGATCCGGCGATCGCCGCCGTGATCTTCCTGCCGCATTGGGGGGCCGAATATGTCGAAACACCGGGGCCCGCGCAACGCCGCCTTGGCCGCGCCGCGCTGGAGGCCGGGGCCGCCGCCGTCATCGGCACCCATCCGCATGTCCTGCAACCGATCGAGCCCTACCGCACCGCCGATGGCCGCGATGCCTTTATCGCCTATTCGCTTGGCAATTTCATCGCCTCGCAATGGGAGATCGCGCAGCGCAGCTCGGTCATCCTGTTCTTTGACCTGGTGCCCGATGGCAGCGGCGGGTTGACCGCCCGGATGCCCGCCTGGCTGCCCACCCGCGTCATGCGCTACACCTCGGGGCTGGTGGTTCAACCGGCTGAACAGGCGGTCGACGGGCAAGAGAGCCTGACCCATGTGGCCCGCGTTCTGGGGGAGGCCGGGCGTCTTGATCTTGCCGATATCGCCCGGTTGCAGGGCCGGGCCATCTGCGCCGCCGGGTGATCAGGAAAATTCCCGTCAAATCCTATGAAAACCCAAGAAATGCCCTAGCGTCAACTTGGGCCCGCCGCGTCGCTGCCGCATTCGCGCATCAAACCCCGGACCAGGAAACACTTGAGAAAGCGAAACAATGTTTGAATTTATTGATGACGAAAGCGGTGCGGTCACAGTTGACTGGGTGGTGCTGACCGGCGGGCTGGTGGGGCTTGGCCTGGCGACGATGGCCGTCGTTTCGGGCGGTGTTCAATCCACCAGCAACAGCGTCAGCGGCACAATGTCCGGGTATGAGATCTCGACCTCCTTCGGCGGGCTTGCCGCGATCGGCGATTGGTTGTCGGGCTATTCGCCGGTCAATAATGCACTGCACGGCCCCAGCTGGGGCCCCGATGCCGAGGGCCGCAACTGGGTTGAAAACACCTATGACAACTGGAGCGCGCTCAGCGATCAGCAGGTCATGGATATGTATACCGCCGATTATGCCAATGCGATCGCGGGCGATGCCACGCGCGCCGATTATATCGCCGTGCAGGAACGCATCATGGCCGAGCGCGGCATTGCGATCCCTTCGGGCAACATGACAGCCGCCGACGTGGCCGCCACTTACTGAGCTCGCGTTTCAAACAGCAAAAAACAGACGGCCCGCCCCCTCGGATTGCGAGAGTGCGGGCCGATCGCTTTACGTCAGGCCCCATCTTGCCTCGGACCCGCCCACGTGGCAGATTGACCGCTTGCAATCGCTCTGCATCGCAAACAGCCTCGGGGGCCGCACATGTCCACTACATCCACCGATACCCGGATCGGCACGGCGCAGGTCGCGGGCCTGCCACAGGTCGGTGAAATCAGAAATCCCGGCACCAGCCTGGATCTGGACTGGGTTGCCTCGGTGCAGGCCAATACCTCGGCCATCGAACGCCGCGCCGCGACCCTGCCCGGGCGCCGCTCGGTGAAAAAGGAATATCAGGCCGCCTGGCTTGCCCGCGCCATTTCCTGCATCGATCTGACGACGCTGTCGGGCGATGACACGCCCGGCCGTGTGCGCCGTCTCTGCGCCAAGGCGGCCCAACCGGCGCGTCAGGATATCCTCGATGCGATCGGCCTGCCGGATCTGACCACCGGCGCGGTCTGTGTCTATCACGAGATGATCCCCACCGCGGTCGCGGCGCTGGCGGGCACCGGCATTCCGGTCGCCGCCGTCTCCACCGGGTTTCCGGCCGGGTTGTCGCCCTATCATTTGCGGGTCAAGGAGATCGAGGAAAGCGTCGCCGCCGGGGCCAGCGAGATCGACATCGTGATATCGCGGCGTCATGTGCTGACCGGCGACTGGCAGGCGCTTTATGACGAGATGCGTGATTTCCGTGCCGCCTGTGGCCCGGCCCATGTCAAGGCGATCCTGGCCACCGGTGAGCTCGGCACGCTCAGGAACGTCGCGCGCGCCTCTCTGATTTGCATGATGGCGGGGGCCGATTTCATCAAGACATCGACCGGCAAGGAAAGCGTCAATGCCACCCTGCCCGTCAGCCTGGTAATGATCCGCGCCATCCGCGCCTATCACGCCGCGACCGGCATCCGGGTCGGCTATAAACCGGCGGGCGGCATCTCCAAGGCCAAGGACGCGCTGGTCTATCTCAGCCTGATCAAGGAGGAGCTGGGCGATCGCTGGCTCCG
>Ga0316207_10001152_pt1 | contig 34601 bp, 30 predicted proteins | sample 6weekpyrite_MG_FD_204943 | JGI IMG/M metagenome (GOLD analysis project Ga0316207, IMG submission 204943) | Microbial mat bacterial communities from mineral coupon in-situ incubated in ocean water Damariscotta River, Maine, United States -... | ecosystem: Environmental > Aquatic > Marine >... | reverse complement strand
GGTGGGCCTACTTGGACTCGAACCAAGGACCAAGGGATTATGAGTCCCCTGCTCTAACCAACTGAGCTATAGGCCCAAAACGGGGCTATTCTACACCATAGTTTGCCGATTGTTAAAATTAATCGAGATGCCTATTTTATTAAAGTTGACTTAGTTATCAGCCGATAAAGATCGCCTAGGGCAATAGTATATGCGTTAATAAGCTGTTATGGATGTGCATATTTGTATCTAAAATCTGCAGTTTGGTTAAATTTGGAAGCCTCATTTTAAACGATTTTTTGAGAACGGTTTCTGGGTCCATTACTGCAGTGGTTAAACAGGATAAAAGAAATTATTCATTTTGCAGGTATTGAAACAGCTTGTAATTCATCATTTAAATTTTAATTACATTATAAATGAGTGTAAATATGAAAAATTTGATTATTAGTACTGCCTTGATTTTGTTTTTTTTAAGTTTCCAATCGATAGCGGCTACTTCGGTTCTTCGCCTTAATACAACAGGCCAGCCTCCACTAAATACTGAGACTCAAAAAGGTTTTATGGACGATGTTGCAACAGAAGCTTTTCGGCGCATTGGTATTACACTACAAACGTCATTATTGCCCGCGGAACGCGGCTTAAAAAACTCAAACAATGGCTCTATTGATGGTGAGATGAGTCGCGTTAAAGGGCTTGATAAAGTGTATCCCAATTTAGTGCGTGTGCCGGAAAAAATTATGGATTGGGAATTCGTTGTTTTTTCTCCTAAAGCGATTGATCTTGGAGTCGGATGGGGTGCGTTATCTGGAAAATTAGTGTCACATATTAATGGCTAGAAGATACTAGAAAAAAATATTCCTAATGACGCGGAAATTACCAGGACATCGAATGTTGATGAATTATTTCTTTTATTAGATAAAAAACGAACAGACTATGTAATATATGAAAAGTGGGCCGGGCATTACATGTTACAAAAAATGTTAATGAGAGATACATATCAGCGTGAACCTGCGTTAGCTGTAAAAGAAATGTTTATTTATTTACATAAAAAGCATAAGTCTATCGTTCCAAAATTATCAAAAGCGTTAGAAAGCATGAAAAAAGATGGTAGCTATCAAAGCATGGTAAAAAAACATCTTTCATCGCTGATAAATTAATCACTCTTATATGATGAAGTTATTAAATTATTACCAGCATGCTAGTCCGCTTGCCAAGAAAATAGTGTTTTATGTTGTGCTGGCAAGTACTTTTATTACGGTGTTCACTTCTGCGTTTCAACTATATGAAATATATAGAGTGGATGTAAATGAAATTGAAGTTAGGCTGGAACAGGTGCGTGATAGTTACGGTAAAAACATTGCCTCTCGATTATGGGTTTCAAATCAAAGTGAGCTCGATATTACGCTACAGGGTATATTGCGTTTGCCTGATCTTGAGTATATCGAGGTCTACGAAGGTGATGAGTTAGTCGCTCAACAAGGGGAGATACCCGACACCGATATTATAGAGCATAGTTTTCCTCTGCATTATTATTACCGCAATGAATTACAACAAATTGGTCGAGTCCAGATTATAGCAACTCTAGCTAATGCTTATACTCATGTATATGAACAAGCTATAACAATCATCGTTAGCAATACGGTTAAGACTTTCTTTGTTGCAATCTTCATGCTTTTTCTTTTTTACACTTTTGTGGCGAGACATTTAATAGAAGTGAGCGGTTTTGCTGAAAATATTAATTTAATTTCATTTGAAAATAAATTAAAGCTTAAAAGAAAGAATAAAAAAGGAAAAAAGATGAGCTGGATAAACTGGTGGATACACTTGTTGCTTTACAAGAAAGACTGAAAGATTCGGTTGCAGAATTAAAAAAGAACGAAATATTTTTAAAGAATAATGAAGCTAAGTTTAGAGGGGTTTTAGAATCAGCCGTTAATGGTATTTTAATGATGAATAGCGAGGGCATTATTACGCTTGTTAATCAGTCCCTTTGTGATTTGACAGGGTACTCGCGTGAAGAACTTGTGGGTGAGATGGTAGAAAAATTAGTTCCTTTTAAGTATGAAAATCATAAGCTTCTACGTGAAAACTATTTATATAATCCATCAAATAGGGGTATGGGAAACGGTAAAGTGTTTGAGGCGCGCCGTAAAGATGGAACGTTGTTTAATGTTGAGGTTAACCTGGCACCAGTTGAAACAGAAGAGGGCGTTCTTATAACCGCGATGATCCAGGATGTGACAATACGTGTAAAAAATGAAAAAGAGAAAGAGACTTTACTTAAGTCCCTGGAATATAAGAACGAAGAATTAGAAAGGTTTACCTATACAGTTTCGCATGATCTTAAAAGTCCGCTGGTAACGATTAATGGTTTTATTGGGTTGCTGAAAAAAGATATTGCAGAAAATAATCAGAAAAGAATTGATGCTGATTTCAACCGAATTAGTGACGCAGCAAATGTTATGCAAGACTTGCTGGATGATTTGTTGGAATTGTCTCGCATTGGACGCCAAGAAAGTGCAAGGGTTGATGTTTCCCTTAATAGCTTTGTTGATGATGTTCTTAATATTTTATCTGTGAAAATTCAAACTAATAATATAAAAATTATTTTTGATTCTGAACTTCCTTTTGTCAATGTTGAGTTGGCTCGTTTTAAAGAAGTCTATTTAAATTTAATTGAGAATGCGATTAAGTACAGACGAAAAGATATTGAGACGAAAATAGAAATTGGTATGTATCAGTCTGAAGAAAAGGATGAAAAAGTATTTTTTGTAAAAGATAACGGCATTGGTATTGATCCTAGATATCACGATAAAATTTTTGCTTTATTTGAAAGGCTAAGTGTAGATAAGGAAGGAATGGGAGTTGGGCTTGCTATTGTGAAAAGAATCTTTGATGTTCATGATGGACGGATTTGGGTGGAGTCTGAAGGATCTGGTAATGGTTCAATATTTAAATTTGTTCTCCCTAATTATGCAATTAAATGATTTGAGGTGTTACTACAATGGTTGATGATATGAGAAATGGCTCAATGAACAGCAAGCAAGCATACTTCAGCTTAAAGAGGGTGAGTATGTTTTGTTGAGCTTTACTGATACTGGAGCAGGTATAGATACTATGGCTGTGGAAAAAATATTTGAGCCTTTTTATTCCACTAAGGGCGATTTAGGAACGGGATTAGGATTAAGCCAGGTATATGCTTTTGTTAAGCGTAGTAATGGTGCAATCAAAGTAAAGTCACAACTAAATAAAGGTTCTTGTTTTACTCTATATTTTCCTGTTTATGTCGAGGAAGAAGCAGGGCACAAAGAAAATAACGCGAATTTGGCAGAAAAAAACAATTCTGTATCGAAATATAATGGTACGGAAAATATTTTAATTGTTGATGATGAGGTCGGCTTAATCAACTTAATGTCCGAAGTATTAAGTAAGCATGGCTATCATGTCTTTAGCGCAGAGAGTGGTAAGATGGCGCTAGATATTCTTAACAAACACTCTATTGATGTTATGGTTTCTGATGTTGTTATGCCTGAAATGGATGGGTATGAGCTTGCAACTATTACTCAAAAAAATTATCCCGATACCAAGATTTTATTAGCAAGTGGTTTTACCGATCAACGCCAAATAAAGATGTCTGACACCGCTTTACACGATAATTTATTAGTTAAACCTTACGCTTCAAAAGACTTGTTAAAGAAAATTCGCGAGTTACTTGATTAATTTAGAAAAAAAATGGCATCCGAAGATGCCATTTATATAGTTTTTATTTCATGTTTATTCAATATCTAAGAAACTACGTAGGTGATCTGAGCGACTTGGGTGACGCAATTTGCGTAAAGCTTTCGCTTCAATTTGACGAATACGTTCACGTGTAACATCAAACTGCTTACCAACTTCTTCCAAAGTATGATCGGTATTCATATCAATACCAAAACGCATACGAAGTACTTTTGCTTCACGAGCCGTTAAGCCTTCTAAAATTCCTTGAACCGTTTCACCTAAGCCGCCTGCTGTTGCAGAATCAACCGGTGATTCAACGTTTTGGTCTTCTATAAAGTCACCAAGGTGTGAATCTTCATCGTCACCAATGGGTGTTTCCATTGAGATAGGTTCTTTAGCTATCTTCAATACCTTACGAACTTTATCCTCGGGCATTTCCATGCGTTCAGAAAGTTCTTCCGGCGTAGGCTCACGGCCCATTTCCTGGAGCATTTGACGTGAGATACGGTTTAATTTGTTTATCGTTTCAATCATGTGTACAGGAATACGAATAGTTCGTGCCTGATCAGCAATTGAACGGGTAATTGCCTGGCGAATCCACCATGTTGCATAGGTCGAGAACTTATAACCACGACGGTATTCGAATTTATCAACCGCTTTCATCAGACCGATATTGCCTTCTTGAATTAAATCGAGGAATTGTAAACCACGGTTGGTGTATTTTTTCGCGATTGAGATAACCAAACGTAAGTTGGCTTCAACCATATCTTTCTTCGCTCGGCGCGCCTTAGCTTCGCCAATCGACATTTTACGGTTGATAGCTTTAATCTCACTAATCTTTAAACCGCTTTCGTCAGCAATTTTGGCAAGCTTAGTTTGTGCTTTTAACACTTCATCATGGTGCTCTTTTAAAACAGGAGAATATTTTTCATCTGCTGCAATATGTTGGTCTAACCATTGAAGATCTGTTTCGTTGTCCGGGAATGTTGTGATGAATTGCTTACGTGGCATATGTGCTTGTTCAACACAGACATCTAAGATAACTTTTTCCTGTGAACGTATACGGGCAATAAGGTCACGCATATTGAACTGAATCATGGCCGTCATTTTTGGCGTGAGTTTTAATTCAGCAATCTGTCCTAATACAGGTTCTAATGCCGCAACGGTTTTAGGATCGTCGTGACCATATTTCTGTAACGTTGAAAGATGTTTTTTATGTAATTTTTCGATTAAGGTGAAGCGTTCATGTGCTTCTTCTAAATCAATCCCTGTATCCACTTCTTCTTCGTCATCTGTTGTGTTGCCTGCGGTTTTATTTGCATTGGCAGCGGCAATTTCTGCTGGGGTTGGGATATTATCGGGCGCGCTCGGATCAAAGAAACCTGAAATGATATCGGTGAGCTTCATTTGTTCTTTGGCAATTAAACCATATGAGTCAACCAGCATATCAATAGTTTCTGGGTATGAGGCGAGTGCTCGCATCATGTGGCGTAAACCAGCCTCGATGCGCTTGGCGATTGCAATTTCGCCTTCACGTGTCAGTAATTCTACAGTCCCCATTTCACGCATATACATACGTACGGGATCGGTTGTTCGGCCAAATTCACTATCAACAGCAGCGAGTGCTTGTGCAGCTTCTTCTGCAGCATCTTCATCAACGGAGTTTCCGGCTTGCGCAAGGGTGTCATCATCAGGTGCTTTTTCATGCACCGTGATACCCATATCGTTGATCATACCTACTATGTCTTCGATTTGTTCCGGATCAACAATATCATTGGGTAAGTGATCATTTACTTCGGCATAAGTCAGGAAACCCTGTTCTTTTCCTTTTGCAATCAATACCTTAAGTTGAGATTGTTGTTTTTCTTGATTTGTTGCTTGCGACATAAAAGCCTTCTTAGCTGTATTAACAATATTGGAGCGTAAAACCAACGAATTATACACTAGTTTTAAGCATTTTCTTCTAAAAAATATAGCAAATATTAGCTATAAGTCTGTTTTTGTAGCACTTTTTGTGGCGTATATTTGCTGAAGTAGCATTTTGTATTCAGCCATTTCATTTTCATCGAGTTTGCTATGGTCTAGTTTGGTCTGTAAATCATCGTAACGGAGGTCAACAGACTGCTTTTTTAAGGCATTCATGACAGCAATAAACTCAACTTCCAGAGCGGCGTGATCATCAAGCTCAGGTTGTTCAGCAGCTAGTTTTGAGAGGTGCTTGGCGGAGGGGCTTTCGCGCCAGCGCTCAATTAACGCGCTGGTTGTTAAATCGGGGCTAACCTTCAAAGTTTCAAGTACTTCGAGCAATAAATTCATGCCGGGAAGGTCAAGTTTTTGCAATATTTGGGCATCATCCGAGGTCATTTCCCAGCTCTTAACGATACTGGGTTGGTGCAGTAAGTAAGTGATCGCTTTTCGAACAGGGGTCATGGATGGCTTTGAGGTTTTGCTGCCCTGACGCTTGGATTTAAATTGTTGTTTTGTCGTTTGAGGTGAAGAAAGTTCAACGCGGCCAAGCTTTTCCAGTTGCTCGAACATGAGCTTACGGTAAATACCTTCGGGCATTTGTGACAACATTGGTCGTGCAGTTTCGACCAGTTTAGCTCGACCACCGATTCCACTGATATCGGCTTCATCTGTGAGCTGTTTGAAAAAATACTCTGAAAAAGACTGAGACTGCTGAACTTCTAATTCAAATTTTTCTTTGCCAATTTTACGGATATAGCTGTCGGGATCTTCGCCATCAGGTAAAAACATGAAGCGTATTTCACGACCATCACGAATTTCGGGCAGACAAACCTGTAAAGCGCGCCATGCAGCCTCTTTCCCAGCGCGGTCACCATCAAAACAAAACACAACCTCTGATGTGAGTTGGAATAAGCGTTTTAAATGATCGGCGGTCGTTGCTGTGCCTAGTGTGGCAACGGCATAGCGGACTTCAAACTGGGCTAATGCTACGACATCCATATAGCCTTCAACCACCATTAAGCGAGGAATATCGCGTAAGGCCTGGCGCGCCTCATATAGGCCGTAGAGCTCCCGCCCTTTATGGAACAGAGGCGTTTCAGGGGAGTTTAGATACTTGGCATCTTTATCATTGGGTTGATCCTTGGGCAAAATACGACCACCAAAGGCGATACAGCGACCTCGCCGGTCGCGAATGGGGAACATAATGCGATCACGAAAACGGTCATAACATTTGCCGTTATCTTTTTTGATCAGCATGCCTGCAGCCACCAGTGCTTTTTCTTTTTCTGCTGTGTCGCCGAGTGCTTTGATGAGGTTATCCCAGCCGTCAGGCGCAAAACCGATACCAAAATCCTTGGCAATCTCTCCGCTGAGCCCCCGTTGTTTTAAGTAATCAACAGCCTTTTGAGCCTGTTCGTGCTGGCGTAGTTGTTGTTGATAATATTGATTGGTTTGTTGCATCAAATCATAGAGATCGGTTTGTTCTTTTTTGACTTGAGGGTCGGGACGCTGACCACCTTCATAGGGCACATCAATACCCTGGCTGCGAGCAAGTTCTTCAATTGCTTCAGGAAAACTCAAATGCTCGTATTCCATTAAAAAGCCAATAGCAGAGCCGTTCGCCTTGCAACCAAAGCAATGATAAAACTGTTTATTTTGGCTAACGGTAAATGAAGGTGTTTTTTCAGAATGAAAAGGGCAGCAAGCACTGTATTCTTTGCCCTTTTTCTTTAAAGGCACTCGAGAATCAACAACCTCGACAATATCGACACGGTTCAATAAATCATCAATGAATTGTTGTGGAATACGTCCAGCCATTGGGTAAGTTTACCGCTGAAATAGAAAACAGAAAATGATTATTCAGGTTTTAGTGAGATATTTTATTATAAGAAGGTTATCGGCTTAATAGAGGAAGCTTAAACCAGAATGTGCTCCCTTTACCTTTTTCAGAATCAAATCCAACGGTGCCGTGCATGTAAGAAACAAGTTCCTGAGTTATAGCCAGTCCTAAACCTGTCCCACCTTTGGAGCGGGTATCTGAAGAATCAGCCTGGGAAAACTTTGTGAAAATATGATCGAAAAATTCATGACTAATACCGACTCCATGATCTTGAATTAAAATTTTAACTTCATTTTCATTACATTCTACGCTGATATCAACGGAGTCTCCTGCGTGTGAAAATTTTGCAGCATTAGATAAAAAATTAGCCATGATCTGCAAAAAACGATTGGGATCAACATTTACATATGCCGTATCACAACGAGAAAGTAACTTATAAGAGACATTATATTGATCTGCATAGGCAGAATTCATTTTTAATGATTTTTCAATTAAGGACATTAATGGATAGGGTTCTAAATGGAAATCCATTTTTCCGTTGGCTATTTTATCCATGTCCAGTAAGTCATTAATTAATGTGGTTAAACGGTTACTGTTTTCAATTGCTACCTTTAGCATTTTATTTGCTTCAATTGATACCTCACCCACGGCGCCACCCTGGATTAGACCTAATGTGCCGTTTATTGATGTGAGTGGAGTCCTTAGTTCATGGCTTACAGTTGAGACGAATTCTTTTTTCATATTATCTAATCGTTTGCGTTCTGTAATATCTCGTGCAACACCAAGGTAACCGATAGTTTCACTATTAGATTTTATCGGCGTTACACTTAATAAAACGATTATGTGAGTGTTGTCATTTTTAACATAAGTCCACTCCCTGGTTTCTGAGCCTTCAATATCCGGAATAGTTGTAAAAATATTAAATCCGTTAATTTCATAACCTAACTCGCGTGATAATTCATAACCTCGTAAAGTCATGTCAGAATCTAAATGTAGGATTGAGGGAGATTGTATACCGAGTAGTTCAGATGCTTTGTAGCCTAGCATTTTCTCTGCTCCAGAATTAAACATTGTAAGTAAACCATTTGTATCAGTGGTAATTACCGCGATTTCAGTAGCAGCTTGTAAAACCGCATTAAATTGAGCTGTTTGGCGAAGTAATTGTTCTTCAGTATATTTTCTTTGAGTAATGTCGGTTTCGATAGAAATAAAGCCTAAAAATTTTCCATTATCAAAAATTGGATCGCAGTCAATATGAACCCAATACATATCACCAGATTTCGTATAATTTATTATATCTTCAGAGAAACTCTTTTTTTCTTTTAATTTATTCGACATTCGTGAAATTGATTTTTTGTCAGTATCAATGCCCTGAAGAAATTCACCTGGTTTTAAATTCATTATTTCTTCAAGTTTAAACCCGGTTAACTGAATAAAGGCTTCGTTAACCCATTCAATCCTACCTTCTGTATCAGTAATAATTACACTATTGGTTGTTCGGCTGGCCACCATTGAAACGCGCTGTAAAATTTCTGTGTTTTTATCAACAATTTCAATAAGAGAGTTTTTTTCGTCATTAAGTCCTTTGTAATCATGTGAAATTTCTTCTGCCATTTTGTTTAATGTTGTAGCAAGGCTGGAGAATTCAGAGATAGGGCTTTGTGGTAATTTATTTATGTTTCCGGATGTAATGTTGTCATTAAGGTTTTTGCTGTTCACGTACAAGTTTTCCAGAGGTAAAGTTATCCACCGACTTAATAAGTAAGCAAGAGAAATTGAAAAAATCATAAGTATTCCTAAAACAAGAAATAATTCAATTTTTAGATTGTTAACTTTACTAACAACATCGAAAGCACTTTTTTCAACTAATAAAAGAGTAGCCCCAGGAATGCTTTTAATATTCTGGTATTGCACATAACGACCTAATTGCCAGCGCTTCATAGATGCAAGTTCCTTGTTAGGCAACCAAATTTTAATGCCGTTTTTATTTACAATGATCTCGCTATTGTTTTTGTTAGACAAGCTTTTTATTTCACCTTTTGAGAATAATATTTTTTTTTCTTTATTTAATATTGCGAAAGAAAAAGCGTTGTATTTAGGAATGGTTTCAAGTTTTTGTTTAAGTTTAGATGGATTTGATTCTGGCCATGTAGAAATAGATTTTTTGATTTGAATTGAAAAATCTTTTAATTCACTTTGTGATTGTAATTCATAATCCCTGCTTTCTTTGTTTGTGCTAATTATGGTGGGGATTGCACCTGCAACCAGAGTTGTAAGCAGTATTACATTGAACAATAAAGGTTGAATACTTATCTTGTCTTTTTTTTGCCAAAGAACATTGATGCCAATAAATATGCAGCTGGCCATTAAGGCGTTAAATATACCATTTAAAGTTTGTTTTAAACTAATCAAAAGGGCTGAATTAAAGGGTAGGTTTATAACTTGCGTATAAAATATAAATACAAGAGGTATACCTAACAAAACCCAATAGCTGAGATCGATTATAACGACATGCGAAGAATATCTTTTAATTAATGTGGCAACATAAAAAGCTTCAAGTGTGAATATTATAACGGCGTAAGGGTGCCCCCAAAGATACATAGTGTAAGAGCTGCCAATAAAAGCGACTAAAGTTGCTGAATTTCTGCCCACTGTTATTGCGGCATAAATTGAAGCAATAGATCCAAATATAAAGGCAACACTATAGAATAGGGGGTACGACATGTAGTTACCCAGTAATGCAAGAACAGATAACGACACTGTTGTAATAAAGGTGCGCGGATTAAAGTATTTATACATTGTAATACTTGGTTTTAAACATTTTGAGAGATAGTTTTATCGGTCAAATTAACTAAATCTTTACTTTAAAGGCTGTATAAATAACTTTCTTTATATGTGCCTATAATGGGGGCGGATTAAAATGATATAACAAAAGTTAATAAAGTCGGAAAATGGCCGCTAAAACTGTTGATTACCAAGAAAAAAATGGGTTTCTAATATAAATGCTGACCAAATTAAATAAAGAAGATATCACTGTGAATGAACCGGTCGAGTGGCCAGTTTATTCAAGTAGTGGGCGCTTATTGCTACAACCGGGGCAAGCGTTTAAAAGCGATGGTCTTATCGAAGCTTTACTGTGGAGAGGATTATATCGTGGCAATAAAACTTCATTTGCTTCTGGTGAATATGAAAAAATTGTTGATATTGAGAAAGAACTCTCTAACAAACAGGGCCCTCAAAAAGCCAGGCAAAATTATAATAAAGAGTATTCGGCTTTAGTTAATAAGCAGTCACACTCTGAAGATAATCTTTTTAAAGAAAATAAGCCTCAGAATTTTAATGCAGATGAGTCCATAGAAAATGGTGATAGCAGTGAATACGTTCTTGATCCAGAGGATGAAGCGACGACTAGAAATAAATCAACTTTCTTGAATGATAATAGTAAGCAGGAATTAATTGATGCCATTAAAGATGATGTTTTAAAACTTGTTCGCTCTGAGCTTGAAAGTTTTTTTAAGGGCAGTGTTAATGAAAAAGTTCAAAAGGAAGTAAATTCTAATGTTTATCTGGACATGCAACAGAATGTAATTTCTACTTTAGGTAACGAGATTGATGGGAAAATAAAAAAAGAAGTTAATCATTTTATTGCGCATGAATATAATCGTGAGAAAAACAATCCCATAAACAGGTTAACTGAAATAAGCAGTCAGCTTGAATTGGTGTTTGCTGGGTTAGAAGAATGCTCCCCTGAAAGTGTTAATGCTATTTTAACCATCGCTTCGAATATTCAAGAGCTTTGTATGGATTACCCCGATGCGATGTTAATGTCGATACACTTGTATAACAAAGGAAGTTATACCATACATCATCCGATTGATATGGCCATTTTGTGTGAGTTGATTTCACTTCGGCAAGGCATAACAGATAAGGAACATAGGCAGCTTATTGTTGCCTCAGCATTAACTTGTGATTTCTCGATGCGTGATATGCAGAAGTTTTTACAAACACAATCAGCACCATTAAATAATGAACAACGCGAAGAAATTGGTTACCACACAGTACAATCTGTAGCAACGCTATTGAGTGCAGGGGTAATGAACCCGTTATGGTTGGATACGGTAGCACAACACCATGAAAGAATAGATGGTAGTGGTTATCCTCTTCAATACAAGGGTGATAAAATCAGTGAAGGTGCAAAAATTTTAGCTATTAGCGATCGCTATTGTTCTATGGTAACAAGCAGGACATACCGTAATGCTTTGCATGGTAAAGATGCTTTGGGTGTCTTTTTATCGGAAGATAAAGAACTGTATGACAAAAATATCGTTGTGATGTTAATTAGTGAGATAAGCATTTATCCCCCCGGATCTTTTGTGCAGCTAGCAAATGGTGAAATTGCTGTGGTAACTCATCGGGGGGCGGGTCAAGCACAACATTCAAAAATTCAGCCTTCTGTTTTAAGTTTTGCTAATGTTGATGGTGAAGTTTTCGATACGCCAATTATTCGTAAATGTAATAATGAAAAATATCAGGTTAGACAAACGGCACTATGGGAAAAGCATTTCTCTTTGTCGCTAGAAGATGTTTGGGCGTTAAGTTCCCAGGCCTAGCGTTTTTTATCAGTAATTACTTTATTAATGATTTTTTTCTTTTAAGGTATCGTTTTTTAAATTTTGGATTATTAAATGCTTCGATAAATGCCTGATTAATATCGTATGCAGTTGAGTCATATTTTTCTTCTTTAAGTGCTGATTCAAAGCCTTCGACCATGCCATTAGCGGCTAAGTCTAAAGGCTTGTAATAACTCGAGGGTATAGTGTTATCTGTTGGGTTATCAAAACATTTTTGACATAGTGAAGCATCGGTCGCATGGTTGTTACGGCACTTGCCTGGGCGCACCTCATAAATAGAGCAGTGATCTTTATCCAAAAAAGGACAGGCTTGGTTTGTTGCAACCTGGGTTGAATAATCCAGGAGTTTAAATTCTTCAATATTTTGTTTTACTTTTTTTAATGTGCTTTCAATTTCATCAACGCTAAAATTTTTCTCAATATGCTGAATGATTGCAATGATTTCTATTGGTTTGACCTCAACTTTAAGATAACAACAAAATGAACAACCGCTTTGGCAAGCGATATTGACGTTTGAGTTTCTAATGACGGCATCAACAATTTGATCGTGCCGCGCATAAAAATCCAGAATTACTTTATCAGGTTTATTTTTTTTAAGTGCGCTTTTTGTGCGATCGAATTCGCCGGTAACAATATCAAGGAATTTATTGGGGTTCATGTTTACCGACTATGCTGGAAGTTAGCATCAAATACAAGATTAAGGTTTTGGCCGCAGTTTTCTGTCCAGGGCATGGCGTAGATACAGTTGGAGCTAATTAAAATAAGAATAGAAATTATGGGGTAAAGTTTCTTTTGTTTCCCTTATAGAAAATAACAATCTCAGGGATTATATGTAACGTAAAAAAGCAGAAATTTTGGTGAGAGTTAAGAAAGCTTGGCTTTAATTTTTCCACTGACTGCGCCCATATCGGCTTTACCAGCAAGTTTAGCTTTAAGCATACCCATAACTTTACCCATGTCTTTCATTGCTTCTGCACCAGTTGATGCAATTGCTTCGTCGATGAGAGCATCAACATCAGCATCTGAAAGTTGTTCAGGCATGAACTCTTTAAGGATAGAAACTTCCTTAATTTCGATTTCAGCAAGTTCAGTACGACCGGCTTTTTCAAACTGTTCAATACTGTCTTTACGCTGTTTCAACATTTTTTCAACGACAGCAACAATCTGGTCGTCATCGAGTTCAACGCGCTTATCTACTTCGATTTGTTTAATCGCAGCAGTTAACAGGCGCAATGTCCCAAGACGTTCTTTGTCTTTACTGCGCATTGCAGTTTTGACATCGTCGTTAATTCGAGTTTTGAGAGCGGAATCGGTCATGAAAGGCGAGATATACCAACCACCCCAGGAAATGAGGTGATTTAGAAAATCTAGTTCTTAATATAAACGCTTTAAACGGTTACGATCGCGAGACGTTTTCTTAAGGTTGCGCTTAACAGCAGCGGCTTTTTCACGTTTGCGAACTGAAGTTGGTTTTTCGTAGAATTCGCGACGGCGAACTTCCGATAAAACACCAGCTTTTTCACAAGAACGCTTGAAGCGACGTAGAGCAACATCAAATGGTTCGTTTTCTTTTACGCGTACAGCAGGCATGTAGTCCTTACCTCTAAAAATTTATTGCAATTGAGAAAGCGCGCAAGTTTAATCCCTGTCAGGCGAAAAAGCAAAGATCCACAAGCAAAAGAATGAAATAATAGCGATATGTTGATATTAGGAATAGAAACCTCGTGTGACGAGACCGGAATAGCGCTTTTTGACAGCGAAAAGGGGCTTTTAGCCGATGCTTTGTACAGCCAGATCGCTGTGCATGCTGAATATGGTGGTGTGGTGCCGGAGCTGGCCTCGCGTGATCATATCCGTAAAACGCTACCCTTGGTGAAGCAGGTTTTTGCCGAAGCGGGAATAACGGCGAAAGATTTAAACGGTGTGGCCTATACCGCAGGGCCAGGCTTAGCCGGTGCTTTGCTAGTCGGTGCTGGAATCGCACGAAGCTTGGCCTATGGCTGGGATATTCCTGCTGTTGCCGTGCACCACATGGAAGGGCATTTGCTCGCACCCATGTTAGAAGAAAATCCGCCAGAATTTCCATTCGTTGCTTTGCTCGTTTCTGGTGGCCATACCATGCTGGTGAACGTCGAAGGGATTGGCAAATACCAATTATTGGGGGACTCCTTGGATGATGCTGCCGGCGAAGCCTTTGATAAAACCGCGAAAATGCTTGGGCTTTCTTATCCCGGCGGCCCAGCAGTAGCAAAGCTTGCCGAAAAAGGTGAAGTTGGGAAATACACCTTTCCCCGTCCTATGTGTGATCGTCCAGGTTTGGATTTTAGTTTTAGTGGTCTAAAAACTTTTACCCTCAATACGCTACATAAAAGCGATAAATCTGAGCAAACCAAGGCGGATATTGCCTGTGCTTTTGAAACCGCGGTAGTAGAAACTTTAGCTATTAAATGTCGACGTGCTCTACAACAAGCTGAATCAAATCGCTTGGTCATAGCTGGCGGAGTAAGTGCTAACACCCGGTTGCGTGCCCGTTTAAAGGAAATGGTGAAAAAAGAGGGGGCTAAAGTTTATTACCCACGGCTTGAGTTTTGCACAGACAATGGGGCGATGATCGCATTTGCAGGCTGCCAACGTTTGTTAGCAGGGCAACATGAAAACTTAGAGTTTCATGCTAAGCCGCGATGGGATCTAGAAGCGCTCGAAGCCATTTAACTTCACACTTTTTATTGCCTGTTTTTATAGATTACTTCTGTATTTCTGGAAGTTATTTCCAAATTTAACTCTCAAGTTTTTTCTATTTTTGCCGCTAGATTTTTGGCATGACAAAAGAAAATCAAGACACCATTGCCCCTGCTCAATCTTTTTTTCACGCAAAAAAAAACTGGATAGTGGGGATCCTGGTTGCAACCTGGATATGTTCAGTTATTTTTTCTTTTTGGTGGTTTCAGTTTAGAAACGTACAAGCCTTTGATATTAATGCCGTTGAGAATAGAACGATATTTTTTGAGGGTGGAAGGCTAGGAGATCGCTTAGAGAAACTGGTACAAGAAAATGATCGCTTTGCTAAAAAAAGTGCAGCGATTTCAGTTGTCCATTTTTGGAACCCAGATTGTCCATGTAGTCGTTTTAATCAACCACATGTGCAACAAATTATGTCTGACTATGGAAAAAATAATGTTCAATTCACGGTTGTGGTGAGTGGTGCAACTGAAAAAATCCGCCAGCAGCGCCAGATTGAAGCCAGAAAAATTTTTAATGCTAAAGCCTTTGTTGATATTAGGAGTGATTGGCCGATGGAAAATGGACCACCTTCAAGTCCAGCTGTTGGCGTGATTAGCTCTAGTGGTGAGTTGGTTTATTTTGGTCCTTATAGTTTGGGTGCGCGTTGTTCTCCAGAAAAAGGGAAGTTTGTTGAAAAAGTGATTGATGAGTTAAAAAGTAAAAATCAGTCGGTTAAAAAACAGTTGAATACACTAGCTGTTGGGTGTTTTTGTCCATGGGCTTCTTAAAGTTTAATTTAAAGTTGGAGTTGAAAGATGAAGAAACAAGATGATGGTTTAAGCCGCTTATATATCCAGGGCGATAAAGTAATGATCGGCGTAATGTGGTTCCTTTTTGTGATGTCATTAGGATTGGCAACGTTATATAACACGTGGGCTGAAGCGTTGTGGATAGGTTTGCCGACAGCATTAATTTCTACCGCTTTATATAAAATGATGAGCGGTAGGCGTGTTACGCGTTTGGTGATGGGCGTTGGGTATATGGTTTTTTGTGCGCTTCATATTCATCAATCACACGGTATGATAGAAATACATTTTGGTATTTTTGTCTTATTAGCCTTTTTATTGGTATACCGTGACTGGATGCCCATTGTTATCGCTGCCGCAGTAATTGCAGTACATCATTTATCATTTAATTTATTACAAACAACGGGTATTCCTGTTTATTTATTCCCAAGTGATGACTCTGGGCTTGCGCTCGTTATTGTTCATGCTGCCTATGTTGTTTTTGAGACGGTAATATTGGTTTACCTGGTAATCCATTTACGCAAAGAAGCAATTGCTGGTGAAGAGTTGATTGATATTGGTCAGCATATGGCCGTTAGAGATGGCATGATTGATCTGGCTTTTAGAAAGGAAAATGCTAAAAGTGATTTTGCGAACGATTATAATAATTTCATGGATGCTGTTTCTAACACAATACAAAGTAGTAAAAATACTGCTGAGCATTTATCAAGTGCGACAAACAAAATGCAGGTGCAAAGTGATTCTGCAAGACAAGGTGTAACTCGCCAACAGTCAGAGATTGATCAAGTTGCAACGGCAATTAATGAAATGACCGCAACGGTTCAAGAAGTTTCTCGAAGTGCAACAGATGCAGCGGCAGCAGCAAGCCAAGCCGATCAGGAATCAAGTAATGGGCGAAACGTGGTATCTCAAACGGTGAGTTCTATTCAAACATTAGCAGGCAATGTTGAACAGGCTGCAGATGTCATTCAAAAGCTTGAGGTTGATACCACTGAGATTGGTAGTGTATTAGATGTAATTAAAGGTATAGCGGATCAAACGAATTTATTAGCATTAAATGCAGCCATTGAGGCGGCGCGAGCGGGAGAACAAGGCCGGGGGTTTGCCGTGGTTGCTGACGAAGTAAGAACGTTGGCAAGTCGAACTCAAGAGTCAACAGAAGAAATCAACACGATGATTGAGAAGTTACAGACCGGTGCTAAGAATGCCGTTGAAGCTATGGAAACGGGGCGTGAACAAGCGCAAAAAGGGGTTGAGCAAGCTTCATTGGCAGGTGAGTCATTAAATGCAATTACTCAGTCTGTCGCAACCATTAATGACATGAACACACAAATTGCAGGCGCGGCTGATGAGCAAAGTAAAGTTGCCGAAGAAATAAACCGTAATGTGGTAAATATCAGTCAGGTTGCTAATGAAACTGCGATAAATGTTGCGCAGGTTGCAGAACAAAGTGGAGAGCTTGGATCGCTTGCATCTACACTTACCTCAGAGGTGCAACATTTTAACATGTAACTTTACAAGTTATTTTACATCTGTACCGATGGCGTCTTCTGTTCCTTTAAGCATATTCTGAATATTGGAGCGGTGGCGCCAGAATAAAATTACGGTCATGAGAATCGTCACCCCAATACTGATACCTGTATTAAACCAATACCAAACATAAACCGGTGCGAGGGCGGTTGCGACTAAAGCAGAAAGAGAAGAAATTTTCACAACTTTGGCCATGAATAACCATGTGCCGATTGTTGCCAAACCAACCCACCAGGAAAATCCCAACAGTACGCCAAGCATGGTTGCGACTCCTTTGCCGCCCTTAAATTGAAAAAAGACCGGATAAAGGTGACCGAGAAAAGTGGCCAGGCCAACCAAAGAAAGAGTGACAGAAGTTGCGTCTAAATATTTAACAATAAGAACAGGAATGAGGCCTTTAACCATATCACCAGCCAGTGTTATCGCGGCGGCTTTTTTACCACCAAAACGTAAAACATTGGTTGCGCCAGGGTTTCCTGAGCCTTCGCCTCGTGGATCGGGTAGCCCCATGATCTTACAAACAATAATTGCGGAAGATAAGGAGCCGATTAAGTAGGCGGCCAAAATGAAAATGTAGTCGAGAGTGTCTAGTTGTATATCCATCTTTATAAGGTACAAGATTTATGCTGGGATAGACAGAAAAAACTAAAAATTTAATCCACTTTGCTGTATCTTGCACTCATGGATATTATATTTTTAAACGATTTAAAAATCGAGACCATCATTGGTATTTATGATTGGGAACGCGAAACCAAGCAGACGATCAGTCTGGATTTGGAGATGGCAAGCGACATCAGTAAAGCAGCCGCAACGGACGACATTGAAAATACGCTTGATTACAAAGCTGTTTCAAAACGCTTAATAAGCTTTGTTGAGGCAAGTGAGTTTTTACTGGTTGAACGCTTAGCAGAAGAATGTGCGCAGATCATTTTAACTGAGTTTGAAGTGCCATGGGTGCGCTTAAAGCTCAATAAAGGTGAAGCTGTGCGTGGCGCGAGTGGTGTGGGTATTTTAATTGAACGCGGTGTTAAACCCGCGGTATTATAAATCTGGTCTCATGGCTAAAATTTATATCAGTATTGGCAGTAATATTGATGCGGAAAAAAATATCCGTTTAGCGATTCAGGCACTACAAGAACACTATGGAAAACTTGTTCTTTCTTCTGTTTATGAAAGTGAAGCGGTGGGCTTTGATGGTGATAACTTTTTAAACTTAGTTGTTGCTTTGAAAACCGATGAAGATGTTCATACCGTAGCAGCAACATTACGAAAAATTGAAGATGATAACGGCCGCGATCGAAGTGGGCCCCGTTTTTCAGCACGTAGCGTTGATCTTGATTTATTACTTTATGATGATTTGGTTACTAATGATAATGGTTTGGAACTACCGCGTGATGAAATTACAAAAAATGCATTTGTCTTACTCCCTTTAGAAGAAATTGCTCCGCAATTAATTCACCCCTTATCCGGTAAAACCATGTGTGATCACTGGATGAGTTTTGATCAAGATTCTCAGAAGTTATGGATAATTGATTTTAAATTTTAAGAATTCAAGCTGCGCCCACCATCCACAGCAATAATTTGTCCTGTGACATAACCTGCATCTTTAATTAAATATAATATTGTTTTTGAAATATCGTTAGGTTCACCCTGACGTTTTAAAAAAGTGCGTGAGACGATGCGTTGCTTAGCGACTTCATCTAAATTCTCTGGCCAAAGGATGGCGCCTGGTGCAACTCCATTGACACGAATATCAGGACCCAGTTCACAAGCCAGTGATTTTGTCATCATCACCAGGCCGGCTTTTGCCATGCTATAAATGGGAAATGTTTTTAGGGGACGTTCGGCATGGATATCAACAATATTAATGATGCAGCCGTTGTGTTTCTTTAAGTGGGGCGCGGCAGCTTGCGATAAAAAGAAAGGTGCTTTTAGGTTTGAGCCGATTAAGTCATCCCATTGTTCTTCAGTTGCCTTGCCAATTGGGCTGGGATAAAAACTTGAGGCATTATTGATCAGTACGTCCAGCCTGCCCCATGCCTGTACCGATTCTTCGATCAGAGTAGCTAAGCCGTTGGTGATATGCAGATCTGCCTGAATCAAAATAACCGAGTCTTCACGTTCATTATTGAGTTCATTTTGCACTGCCTGGGCTTGTTCACGTGAACCACGATAATGCAAAACGATATTCATACCATTTCCATGTAATAGCCTTGCGGTGGTGGCACCAATGCGGTGAGCTGCCCCGGTAATTAGTGCAACTTTGTTTGGGTTTGATTCGCTGTTATTCGACTGATTGTCAGACATACTGTGGTATCCTTTGTTCAATGTTTTACTTTAACACAAGCAATTAGGCCTAGTCTGTTTTCATGTCTTCTGATTCATATAGCCAGCAGCTTTACCAGTCAGCACGCGATTCTAAAGAATTACCCCTGCCGGGCGAGGTGGCACAAGCGCATAGTGAAAATTTGATTGCACTTATCAAAAGCGAGTTAGATAAAAATGGTGGCGCCATTTCATTTCAACACTATATGGAACTGGCTCTTTATGCCCCTGGTTTGGGGTATTACGCTGCGGGTAGTTCAAAACTGGGGGAAGAAGGCGACTTTATTACAGCGCCAGAAATTTCTTCTTTATTCTCCCGCAGCCTGGCAAATGCGATTTTACCTGCTTTAAATGATGATGAAATCATTCTGGAGGTTGGGGCGGGGCGTGGCCGCATGGCGGTGGATATTTTATTGTATTTAAAGCAGCAAAATAAACTGCCAAAAGAATATTGGATACTTGAACTGAGTGCTGATTTAAAAGAGCGGCAACAAGAAACGATTGCGAAAAACATTCCAGAGTTTTTAGGGCAGGTAATATGGTTAGATGAATTGCCTGAACATTTTTCAGGTGTTGTTGTTGCGAATGAATTATTAGATGCAATGCCAGTTCAGTTATTCCAGAAAACAGAAAATGATATAAACGAAATAAATGTTGTTTGGCAGGACGATCACTTTGCTTTTCAATTTCAGTCCAGCTTTGATGAGCGCTTAGTGCATCGGGTAAAAAATATTGAAGCAGAATTAACAAGAGAGTTTGACTCAGACTACCTTTCTGAAATTAATTTTTCTGCCGAAGACTGGATCAAAAGCGTTGCTGAGAGATTACAGTCAGGCATTGTCATTTTGATAGATTACGGCTTTCCTCGGCATGAGTATTATCATCCCCAGCGTAATCAAGGTACCTTAATGTGCCATTACCGACACCGCACTCATCCGGATGCCTTTGTCTATCCTGGTTTACAGGATATAACTGCACATGTTGATTTTACTGCTATGGCCGACGCGGCATTAGAGGCTGATATGAGTGTGCTTGGTTATACCAATCAAGCTAATTTTTTAATGGGCGCAGGTCTATTAGAGCTTGCAGGTCTAGCTGAACAAAGTGGAAATCAACAACAAATGGAAATGGCTGCGCAGGTTAAAAAATTAACTTTACCTCATGAGATGGGAGAGTTATTCAAGGTTATTGGTTTTAGTAAAAATTGTGATGTTATTTTACCTGCATTTGAATTTCATGATATGCGTAGCGGTTTGTAAAACAGAAGTAATTAAAGAATAAAAATAGGGAAAGAAAAATATGCTTTTTTGGCAAATAGTTGTATTAGCCTTAGTGCAAGGTCTGACAGAATTTTTACCCATTTCAAGTTCAGCTCATTTAATCCTGGTGCCGGTGTTAAGTGACTGGCCAGATCAAGGCCTGGCTTTTGATGTAGTTGTTCATCTTGGCACATTAAGCGCGGTTGTCTGGTACTTTAAAAAAGATGTCGTTGAATTATCCGTTGACTGGACGAAGTCATGTATTCAAAAACAAACTGTCGGTGAAAGCCGCTTAGCCTGGTTGGTTATTCTTGGAACTATTCCTGTCGGTGCTGCTGGGCTATTACTACATGACTATGTTGATAATGTATTGCGCTCCCCGCTGGTGATTGCCTGGGCAACTATCGGCTTTGGTTTGTTATTAGGCTTAGCTGATTTTGTCGGTAAAAATAAAAATACACAAAGCGAACATCAGTTGAGCTGGAAAAATGGGATAATGATAGGTTTCGCACAGGCATTAGCTTTAATCCCAGGGACATCGCGTTCAGGTATCACTATGACCGCGGGTTTATTTGCCGGTTTAACAAGACAAGGTGCGGCACGTTTTTCTTTTTTACTTTCTATACCGGCCATCTTAATGGCAGGCAGTTATAAGACATTAAAGTTAATACAAGAAGGTAATGGAGTAGACTGGTTTTCGATGGGCTTAGGTTATGCGTTATCGGCTATCTCTGCTTACGTTTGTATTCACTACTTTTTGAAAATGCTTGAACGTATAGGTATGACGCCGTTTGTGATTTACCGGGTAGCACAAGGTATTATTTTGCTTTATTTGTTTTCGTAAATTTGCCAATGTTACGTTATAGAAAACTATGGATCAGTATAGGTTGGCTATTGGTGCTTACGGTATGTTATTTAACGCTATCATCGAATCCACCTGATTTTTATTTAACGTTTGAATACAGCGACAAATTGAAGCATCTGTTTGCCTATTTTGTTTTAATGGTCTGGTTTGCACAGATTTATAAAACAAAAGAAAGTCGATTTGTTTTTATTACGTTTTTTATTTTAATGGGTATTTCATTAGAAGTCGTTCAAGGTTTAGGTCAGACAAGATTTTTTGAGTACTCTGATATGCTGGCAAATAGTTTAGGTGTTTTGACTGCCTGGATTACAACAAAAGGTAATGCAAAGGATGTTTTATTGATAATTGAAAATAAGTATTTATCTTAAAAGCGTATTTTTATTCTACTGGAGTGGCAATTAAGTCATGCTCAGTTGCTGAAACAATTTTTGCTTCAACAAAATCTCCAATCTCGATATTTTCAAAACCATCTAAAATCACTTCACCATCAATCTCAGGTGCATCTGCTTTTGATCTTGCTAACGTTAGACCTTCTTCACTATAACTATCAACCAATACCGTCATGGTTTGACCAATCTTTTTCTGTAGTTTATCCGCGCTAATTTGGGCTTGTAAGTGCATAAAACGTTCGAGTCGTTCTTTTTGAATTTCTTCGGGAACAAAATTACCGATTTCATTTGCAACGGCGCCTTCTACTGGTGAATAAGCAAAAGCACCCACTCGATCGAGTTGAGCTTCTTCAATAAAGTCGAGAAGTTGTTCAAATTCATCATCGGTTTCACCCGGGAAGCCAACGATAAATGTCGAGCGTAAAGTGATGTCAGGACAAATGTTGCGCCAGTTTTTTATACGCTCAATTGTTTTATCAATATTACCGGGGCGCTTCATTGCTTTAAGAATGCGTGGATTAGCATGCTGTAAAGGAATATCGAGATAGGGCAATATTTTTCCTTCTGCCATTAATGGTATAACCTGATCAACATGTGGGTAAGGATAAACATAATGTAACCGTACCCATGGTGCCTGATCCCCACCAATCTCACCCAATGCTGCAGCTAAATTAGTCATATGTGTTTTGATCGGTTTACCACCCCAGAAATCGGTACGGTATTTCACATCAACACCATAAGCACTGGTATCTTGAGATATGACGAGCAGTTCTTTCACTCCGCTAGTAATAAGGTTTTCGGCTTCTTGCATAACATCTGCAACGTTACGACTGACTAAGTCACCCCGCAATGAAGGAATAATGCAAAAGGTGCAACGGTGATTACAGCCTTCAGATATTTTTAAATAAGCATAATGTTTTGGGGTCAGTTTAATGCCCGCACTGGGTACCAAATCTGCGAAGGGATCGTGAGGTTTGGGCAGGTGTTCGTGTACTATCTGCATAACTTCCGCATCAGCATGAGGGCCGGTAACAGCTAAAACATTAGGGTAGGCTGTTTCAACTACGCCTTCTTTTGCGCCAAGACAACCGGTGACAATAACCTTACCATTTTCAGCTAATGCTTCACCAATTGCATCCATCGATTCTTCAACCGCTGAATCAATAAAACCGCAGGTATTGATGATGACCAGTTGTGCATCGTCATAGCTATCAGTAATTTCATAACCTTCAGCGCGAAGCTGGGTCACGATATGTTCAGAGTCAACGAGTGCTTTAGGGCAGCCCAGGCTTATGAATCCGACTTTAGGTGATATTTGCGTCATAGTAAATCAGGAAGATTATTTAAAGAATTGAATATTTTAACATTAAATGGGGTGTGATGAGGACAGTATTGAAGGTTATTTACGTATTGATATTTTTACATAAGACGCATAGAAATTTCAGGGTGATAATTTCAATTAAATATATTTTGGACTATGAGAGAGGGGAGGGACGGGTTACGTTATTTGCCAGTTAGTGCCTTCCATGACCTCGCTGATGGCATTCATTAATTGTATTTGAGAAAAAGGTTTCGGCAGTAAATGTAGATTTTCTTTTGCAAGAATTTCTCGTTTAGCAATGTTTTCTGGGTAGCCGGAAATGAGTAATATATTTAGCGGTTTATAATTGAGTGAAATTTCTTTTGCTAAATCAAAGCCATTTTTATTCCCTGGCATTCTGACATCAGAAATGACCAAGCCAATATCATTTTTGTTTTTTTCAATTAAATTTAATGCTTGATCGGCATCGTAAGCAATAATAACTGAATAACCCAATTCTTCTAACAATGTTCCTGTTGTTTCTGCAACCGCAACATCATCTTCTACAAGTAAAACCGTTTTAATATGATAGTTAAATTTAGTTTGTTGTAGGTCGTTCCTGGTTAAGCTTTGTTCTTCTTGTATCAGTGGTAGGTACATATATACATCAGTACCAACATTTTTTTCGCTTTCTACTCTTATATAACCATGTGATTGTCGAATAAAGCCGTAGACCATGCTTAAGCCAAGACCGCTTCCTTTGCCAATGCCTTTAGTTGTGTAAAATGGTTCAAATATATGCGGAATGCTTTTGTCATTAACACCGCTACCAGTATCTTGAATTCTTATACATACGTATGGACCAGGTTTTACATGTTCAAAATATTTTTCTATTTCGCCGCTTGAAGTTATACTATTTGAAATTATAATTTTTCCACCATTAGGCATAGCATCACGCGAGTTGAGAGCAATATTTAAAAACACGGTCCCCATTGTCGCCCGGTCAACAAAAATATTGAGTGGCTTAATATCAGCCATAGCAGTAATTTTAATATTCTCTGATAATGTTCTGTTAAGAAATTCAGCAGTATCATGTATTAGCTTGTCGCTGTTTATAACCTCAGGTCGTAGGTCTTGTTGGCCGGAATAAGACAGGAGTTGTTGTGTTAATATAGCTGCTCTGTTTGCAGAAGATAAGCATTGTTCGAGATTTTTTGTTAGTGGGTTATCTGAATCGATTTTGTTAAGTGCTAATTCAAGGTTGCCCATTATAACAGCGAGTAAGTTATTATAGTCGTGAGCAATGCCACCAGTTAACTGCCCTACCGCTTCCAGTTGTTGTTTTTTTTGTAATTGTCGATCTATTTTTTTTATATCAGTCAGGTCGTTAATAGAAGCAATAAATAAAGTTTTTTCCTGAATTGTCATTTCCCCTATACCAAGATGCATAGGAAACTCTTCACCATTTTCTCTTTTGCCGATAACTTCTCTACCAACACCAATAATATGAGCCTTTTTAGTTTTGAGGTAGCGTTTTATATAAGCATCATGGTTATCTTGATAATGTTGAGGCATTAACATCTTTACGTTTTGACCAATCACTTTATCTGCTTTGTAACCAAAAATAGATTGTGCCGCTGAATTATAAACCTCAATAATGCCTTTACTATTAATTACAATATTACCAATTGCAACATTCTCAAATGCAGAACGAAACTGCTCTTCACTTTCTTGTAATTGCTTTTGATTTTTATAAATTTTATTAATAATGTAAAACCAGAAAATAAGGCTGATTATTAAAATTGTAAAACCAATAATGAGTAACTCAGCCTTACTTTCATTATATTCAGTTTCTGATTCGTATAGAAAATGTGCTGCCTTATTTTTTGCGTACTCTAAAATACCATTAAAATCAGAAATAAGAGTGTCCACATATTTTGCACCTTTGCCGGTGGTTATAGAAGCTGCGTCTTGATATTTTTTATTTTTTGCTAGTGCTATAACTTGGTTTCTAATTTTTTCCCATAAAATAAATTTTTCCCGAAGTTTTATGATGCGGTTCTTATCACCTAAAAATCGTTTTTCGATAAGGTTGAGTTGCTTTAATACATTTTTTTCTTCTAGTTTGACGTTGTTAATAGATTTTATACGCGCGTTTTCTGAGCGGGCGAGGGTAACGTCCTTCATGTATCTATGCATTGAAATTATGCTGGAGTTAGAGGACTGAACAGCATTCGAGACAGTGAGGGGATGAAGGTATATCTGCTTAGTGAAATCAGCGAGATCAGACATTTTAAGCAATCCACCGAGCAACAATATAACCATTGCTATACTGATAACAGTAGCGGAAAGGGTGAGAATTTTAGCTGTTGGGTTGAACTGTTTTATTTTTAAATTCAAAGCGACATACCTAAAGCAAGCTTATACTCTAATGATAGGTGTGTTCTTAATAAAATGCTATTGTTTTAGTTTTGTTATATGGTTGAATAACCTTTTAGTAAGATAGGTTGTTTATTAAGCTATGTGTTACTAATTTACTTGTAACTATTTTGAAGTATCCGAATTTTTTGTATGCGACGCTTTGCTATCTCTTCTTTAATAGCCAGACCTTTTAGGCCTTGTGTAACTAATTCTTTCGCATTGATTTCATTTGCGGCATTAAATATATTTCTAAAAATATCGGGTTGCTCAAAGTGCGCATCCTCGTAACCCGTTCGTCCACGTGAGTCCGCCTCACAAGCCAGTAAAAAAAGTTCAAAGCGTTCAGGGCGTCGAAAAGCATCGAGTGACTCGAGGGTTTTTAAAAAGGTCTCAGCTCTAAGTTCTGCTGCCCGATGATAATGTAAATGATACTTTGCAACGATAACTCCAAGTTCACGATAGTCATTTGGAATTCGATAGCGATCACAAAGTGCCTCAACTAATGGAACACCTCGTGACTCATGCTCAATATGTTTAGGCCATTGTGCTTTTGGTGTTGTGCCTTTTCCTAAGTCATGCACTAATGCTGCAAAGCGTACTCTTGGATCACCGGATAATTTAGCTGCTTGAGAGAGCACCATCATGGTGTGAATTCCTGTATCAATTTCCGGGTGATGTTTCTCTGGTTGCGGCACTCCCCATAATCGATCTATTTCTGGAAAAAGTTTTTCTAATGCGCCACATTCGCGCAAGACTTCAAAGTAACGCGCAGGTGTTTTTTCGCCTAATGCGCGCATGGTTTCTTGCCAAACACGTTCAGGGACTAAGGCATCGACTTCTCCATTTTTAACCATTTTTTGCATGAGCTGTAGCGTTTCATCTGCAATGGTAAAACCTAAATTAGCAAAACGTGCGGCAAAGCGTGCAATACGCAAAATACGAACCGGATCTTCAATAAAGGCGGGTGAGACATGACGTAATATTTTTTCTTTTATGTCAGTTTGACCATTATAAGGATCAATTAAATCACCATTATCTGCTTGGGCGATGGCATTAATTGTTAGATCTCTACGTGCTAAGTCTTCCTCAAGCGTAACATCGCTGTCAGCATGAAAGCTAAAGCCACTATAACCCACGGATGTTTTTCGCTCTGTGCGTGCGAGGGCATATTCTTCATTTGTTTCGGGGTGTAAGAAGACAGGAAAGTCTTTACCGACTTGTCGGTAACCTTGTTTTAATAGCTCATCGGCCGTAGCGCCAACAACGAGCCAATCGCGATCCTTGGTTTTAAGTCCCAATAACTGATCACGTACATAGCCACCAACAAGATAGATTTTCATAATATTTAAAGGTTTCTTATGACATTTTTATCATTGTACCGTTTATTCTAATTTTGTGCCTGCTCTGAAGTATTTTACGGAGGTGTCGGAAAACAGGTTGTTAGCTTATTGGAGAAATATGGGTATGGTTTTTGAGTATAGTGAATAACTCAGTATGTGGTGTTGAGCTTTATCAATATCGTATTATTGAATGAAAAATATTTAGGTCATATAAAGAGAAGATCTTTATCCGGATTTTTTATTTGGTTTACCGTAATAATACCCCTGACCCCAGTTCACCCCAATTTCACGTAAAACATCGGCAGTTTCTTTGTCTTCAATGTGTTCAGCGATGGTTATCAACTCTAGTGATTCTGCCATTCGTTGTATTCCGGTAATAATTTTTCTGGCACGATCTTCAGTTGAGATCTTTTTAATTAGTGCACCATCAAATTTTAAATACGAAATAGGCAGGTCAGAAAGATAGGTCAGGGAAGAATAGCCACTACCAAAATCATCAATGGCAAGCTCTAAACCTAATTCAATTAATGGCGTAAGAATTCGCTTAATATCCTGAATATCATGAAGTAATTCTTGTTCTGTAATTTCAATGACGAGTGGTTTCTTATCAAGCTTGTCCATGCTGTAGGCAACAAAGGCTCTTTTCGCGAGTTCAGCTATTTCTTTAACAAGTTCTGGACGACGTAAAAAATCAGCAGAGATATTAACGAAGTGGGGAAACAAAGAGCCATTTTTAGAATAACTCATACAGCTTCGTATAATAGTTGAACGAATAATTTTAAAATCAATTCGGTGTACTAACTGAAGTTTTACGGCAGCATTAATAAAATGCCCTGCTGGGAGTAAGTTTCCATTTTCTTCAAGTATACGTGCTAAAGCTTCTTCAGCGACGGGTTGCTCATCGACAAGGTTAACAATGGGTTGGTGAGCAGAAACAATACGGTGATTGTTTAGTGCTTTTTCAAGTTCGCTACCAACAGAAAATATGTTGTTTGTTGCCTGCAAAGAATTATGAATTCGATTGCGGCCTTTTCTTTTCGCCTCATAAAGAGTGGCATCAACGATACAAAATAATTCTTCCGGGCTGTTGCCATCATGCGGATAATTTGCAACACCGATACTGCTACTAATAAAAATTTCTTTATTATCAATTATGAAGGCTTTTTCACATATGCTTTGACGTAATCGTTCCGCGATAATGGATGCATTATCAAGCTTTGTATCGGGTAAAACACAAAAAAATTCAGCTCCATTCCAACGTCCGGCAATATCATTATCTCGTATGAAAAGTTGTATGCGTTCAGCAACAAGCTGTAAAACTTTATCACCGATTATTTGACCATAACGATCATTAACCAGTTTAAATCTGTCAATATCTAATAAAAGAGTGGAATATGTTTTTTGTGTGTTTTCTGCATATAAATGTATATTTTTAAGTTTCGTCTGTAATGTGGTTCGATTTAAAACTCGGGTCAAAGAGTCATAGTTGGCCTGGTAAATGAGACTATGAATTTTTTGATCATTTGCATGTTTAATTTGTCGAAATATTAGGATGGCCGTATTTTCATCAAGCGGTGAAAGGCTAAAAGTGATAGAGAGTATTTCTTTATTTTTTGTTTGGATTCTTTGTTCTATGGTAGGGGCAATTAATTGTCCAGATTCTATTACACGTGCAATAAGATGCAGGTTTAGAGAAGAGGATGAATTTTCATGCAGCTTAAATATATTCGTAATTAGTTGATTTTCAGCTTCTGATTGTGTCCAGCCGGTAAGTTTACATGCTATTTTATTAATAAAATTGATTTGGCCATCTTTATTAATAGCAACAAGGCCATCACCAAAAATTGAGCAGACGTCATGATAATTTTTGTTGGGCAAGGTTTTATTTGACTGAGTAGATCTTTCTGACTCTGTAGGTATATCATTTGCTGATAAAGCTGCTGTGACTTGTTTAAATTTGTCACTGGCACGTTGCTGGGGGTGCATTAATCGTTAGCCTGTTCAAATATCATATATGTATTTATGGTAAGCATATCATAAAGATAGGATGAATATGTCAAATATGTCTCAGGAGTGGAAAATATTAATAAGGCCAAATTAGAACGCCGATTATCGCTTCCTTTACTCGTTTTTTACGGTATTGGGACCATTTTAGGGGCTGGAATTTATGTTTTAGTGGGAAAGGTTGCTGGAGCCGCCGGTTTTTATACGCCGGTTTCTTTTATACTGGCTTCACTTTTGGCAGGATTTTCCGCTTTTTCATACGCAGAGCTTGCATCTCGTTACCCTCGTAGTGCGGGAGAAGCCATATATATTGAAGAAGGGTTTGCAATTCGTCGCATTTCAATCCTTGTTGGTCTGATGATTATTTCTGTTGGTATTGTTTCTATCGCGACGTTATCGCATGGGTTTGCAGGTTATCTTAATGTTTTCTTCGATATCCCTGAACCTATTATTGTCAGTGTCATGGTACTGTCTGTGGGACTTGTTTGCGCATGGGGAATAGGGCCCTCAGTTATGCTTGCGGCCATTATGACGGTAGTAGAGATTATCGGCTTATTAATTATTCTCTATGTTGGCCGTGAATCCTTTGCTCTTATACCAGACAAAATTTTTGGCATGCTCCCCCCTGGCGAGTATTCAGTTTGGGCCGGTATATTTATGGGCAGCTTTATTGCTTTTTATGCCTATATTGGTTTTGAAGATATCGTTAATGTTGCTGAAGAGGCAATCAAGCCACGTATTAATATTCCTCTGGCCATTATCATTTCATTATTTGTGACAACATTTTTCTATATTTTAATTTCTATTGTGGCAACTATCTTAATTTCTCCAAATGACTTAGCTGAAAGTAATGCGCCATTGGCAATGTTATATGAAAGAACAACAGGACAATCTCCGGTAGTTATTACTATTATTAGTTTAATCTCGGTTATTAACGGTGCCCTGATTCAAGTGATCATGGCCTCGCGCGTGCTATATGGCATGAGCAGGAAAAAATGGCTGCCAAAAAAAATAGGAAAAATAAATGAAACAACGAAGACTCCTCTGATTGCTACCTCTATAATTACAGCAATAGTGTTACTCTTCGCACTACTTTTCCCATTGTTAAGTTTGGCAAAGATCACAAGTTATATTACTTTGGTTATTTTTATGTTGATTAATTTTGCATTAATAAAGATAAAATATTCAAAAGGTACTCATGATGGCTTTACTGTACCTTTGTCGGTACCAGTATTTGGAGGGTGTAGCACTTTGCTATTTTTATTTTATTTGCATTCTTCTTTATAAATATAATGTTTTGTATGTTTCTCTAAGAATATTTTTTTGAACTTTTCCCATTGTGTTTCTGGGTAAGTTTTCCATAAAAATAATTTTCTTTGGTACTTTGTAGCTGGCAATTTGTTCTTTTAGAGATGTTTTTATTTTTTCAACCTCGGGTGGATTCTTAATATTGCAGGGAATAACAACTGCTGTAACAGCCTCACCAAAATCTTTGTGAGCTAAGCCAATTATTGCTGATTCCTTTACTTCCTCTATTTGGTCAAGTAACAGTTCCACTTCTTTTGGGTAAACATTGTAACCACCCGTTATGATCATATCTTTATTTCGCCCAACAATTGAGATGTAATTTTTTTCATTGTATTCAGCAAGATCGCCTGTGATAAAAAAACCATCATCTGTAAATTCTTCAGCTGTTTTCTCCGGCATACGCCAATAGCCTTTAAAAACATTATTACCCTTAACTTGTAATGTACCTACTTCACCCTTTTTTACAGCATCATTGTTGTTATCGGCAATACGTACCTCAACGCCGGGTAAAGGAAGCCCAACAGTACCCGCAATACGTTCACCTGTTACCGGATTAGAAGTATTCATCCCTGTTTCAGTCATACCATACCGTTCAAGAATGGTGTGACCACTGCGTTCTTGAAAGTCTTTAAAGGTTTGTTCGAGTAGTGGAGCTGAACCTGAAATAAAGAGGCGCATATTTTTACAGCTGTCCTGATTAAAACTCTGTTCTTCAAGTAAGCGGGTATAAAAAGTGGGGACCCCCATGAATACCGTTGCTTTAGGTAAAAGCTGGCTAATGATTTTGCTATCAAATTTCTCGAGAAATAACATTTTGCTGCCACCGAGCAAAACATTATGGCAGGCAATAAATAAACCATGAATATGAAAAATGGGTAAAGCATGTAGCAGTATATCTCTTTGTTTCCAGCACCATGCTTCTTGTAGTGCCAGGCCATTAGCGGCAAGGTTGCCGTGGCTAATCATCGCACCTTTAGGGCGCCCTGTAGTGCCAGAGGTATATAGAATGACAGCAATATCATTAGTATCACAAGCAACGGTTATAAATTTCGCTGAAGTATTGCGGCTTTGTTTAATCAGGCTGCCTTGTTCATTTAAATCGAGAGTTAGAATATATTTTAGAGTTTCATTTTTAAGATCGGTAAACAAACTTTCAGTTTCAGCTTTGCAGACGACAAGGCTGGGCGCTGCATTTTCTAAAAAATAGTGAAGCTCATTTTTTGTATAGGCGGTGTTTAATGGCAAATAGATAAAACCCGCACGTAAACATGCAAGATATAAGAAAAGAACATGGGGTGATTTTTCAACCTGAACAGCTACACGTTCCCCTTTGCGGAGTCCTAAGTCTGTTAAAAATCGAGCAATACGCGCCGTTTCTTGCTCTAAGTAAGCATAGCTATATTCCTTCCCATTCGCCATTTCAATGAACACAGCCTTAGGATCTTGAGGAAACTTCGCTTGAAATACACTATATATATTATTTTGCATTTTATTTATCTGTTTAATGGCTTGCGTGATTACTTGCAAGTTTCCTCACTACAGTTTAGATTGCATTCATAATTATGAATTACCTTGATTTTAAACCAATTACATACTCAGTATCAAATTAGAAATATTTAAACAATTTAGGGATAAGTAACGTATGACAGATCGTATTACCAGCCAGGCTTTGTATATGCAGGTGGCTGATCGTTTACGTGAGCAAATTTATCAGCATGAGCTGGCACCTGGTGACGCCATTGATGAAATGGCGTTATGTGAGCGCTTTGGAATTAGTCGCACTCCATTAAGAGAAGCATTAAAAGTACTTGATAGTGAGGGCTTAATTGAATTAATTCCTCGCCGTGGCAGTTTTGTTCGACGCATGGATGTCGAGGAACTGAATGAATTATTTCCAGTAATGGTTGTTTTGGAAGGCTTATGTGCGAGAGAAGCAGTAGAAAATTGTGTGGCAGAAGATATACAGCGGCTTGAAAATATGCATGAAAAATTAGAGCGCTTTGCCGAGCAAGGTGATGTCGATGCTTATTACGAGCAGAATTTTGTTTTTCATCAGGCAATACAAGATTTATCGGGAAATAAATGGTTACAGCGAGTGATTGGTGATTTACGTAAAGTGTTACGTTTAGCTCGTCACATGCAATTAACTATTCCGGGGCGGTTAGAGTCATCTTTAAATGAACATCGTCAAATCATGCAGGCATTTAAAGAACAAGATCCTGATTTAGCCGATCAGAATATGCAGAATCATTTAAAACAACAATGGTTTTCATTGGTTGATAAAAGTGAATCAAATACCCGGGTTAGAAATAAGTAACAAGCCATAGTGATTTAAAATTTAAAAGTAAAGAGGAGAGCGCTAAATGAAAATAAATAAAATAAGTTTATCAACAATTTTTGTTTCTGGTTTAATTGCGATATCGGGTGCAGCAAGCGCAGATCGCACCTTAAAGGCGTCGCACCAATGGCCGGGTGGCAAAGGTGATATTCGTGATGAAATGGTGCAAATTATTGCGCGTGATGTGAATAGTGCAAATTTGGGTTTAAAAATTAAAGTTTATCCCGGTAAGTCATTATATAAACCAAAAGAACAATGGGGCGCTATGACTAAAGGCAAGCTGGATATGACTGCGTTTCCTTTGGCTTATGCAGGTGGTCGTCATCCAGAATTAAATTTAACGTTGATGCCGGGTTTAGTTAAAAACCATGATCATGCTTTACGTTTAAATAAATCTGCATTCATGAAAAAAATTAAAAAAATCATGGATGATGCAGGTGTTGTTGTATTAGCGGATACCTGGTTAGCAGGCGGTTTTGTTTCCAAGAAAAATTGTATTTTAGAACCGGATGATGTGAAAGGTCAGGCATTTCGTGCGGCAGGTAAAGCGTTTAATCAAATGTTAGCCGGTGCCGGTGCATCTATTACTAAAATGCCAAGCTCTGAAATTTATTCTGGTTTGCAAACAGGTGTGCTTGATGGTGCCAATACAAGTTCAGCGAGCCTGGTATCATACCGTATTTATGAACAGGTTAAATGTTTAACTGCGCCGGGTGATAATGCCTTATGGGTAATGTATGAACCTATTTTAATGTCTAAGAAAACGTTTAATAGCTTGACTAAAGCACAACAAAAAATTTTGATGAAGGCATCTAAGAAAGCAGAGGAGTTTGCAACAGAAGGTGCAAAAAAAGCAGACGCGAAGTTGGTTGATGCATATAAAAAAGCAGGCGTAAAAGTTGTAACGATGACAGCTAAACAAGCTGCTATGTGGCGTAAAATTGCAGATAAAACTTCTTACAAAGACTTTGCTGAAAAAGTAAAAGGCGGACGTGAGTTACTGGACATGGCGCTATCAGTAAAGTAAGACTATAGTTTAGATAAGTTATCTAACTAATTGTTAAACATTAAGGCGGTCGTTGTGATTTATAGCGATCGCCTTTTTAATTTAGAAGTAGTTAAATGAAAAAATATATTGAATTTGTTTCCAGTACATCAAAACTGTGCGGTATTGTTGCAGCGTTAATGATATTGGTTTCTGTTTTTGTCGTTTGCCAGATGGTTTGGGTTCGTTATGTTTTAGAAGAATCTTCAATATGGCAAACAGAGTTTGTTACCTATCTTTTAATTTCTGCAACATTTATTGGTAGCCCGTATGTCTTGTTAACACGTGGTCACGTTAATGTCGATTTAATTCCTTTGTATTTAAAGCAACACTGGCGTTTACGACTCGCGTTGTTTGCCTCAGTTGCGTCTCTTATTTTTTGCTTGATTATTACTTATACCGGATATGAGTTTTGGTATGAAGCATGGGAAGCAAACTGGGTATCAGATTCTATTTGGGAAGTCCGGCTCTGGATTCCATATTTCTCATTACCCTTTGGCTTTACTATTTTATCATTACAATATGTTGCAGATATTTTAAGTTTACTGCGCGGCGATGAAATGCCCTTTGGTCTCTCTGATGAAGATATTATGGAGAGTTCAACATGAGTACTCTTGCGATAGGTTTGTTAGTTGTTTTTGTATTAGTGTTTTTATTATTGGCAGGTCTTCCGGTTGCTTTCGCGCTCGGTTCTGTGGCTATGATATTTTTAGTTATTTTCGAAGGTGTAAGCAGTGTTGGTGTTCTTGCCGATATCCTGTTCGGCAGTTTGGGTGAGTTTGCTTTACTTTCAATTCCAATGTTTATTTTAA
>Ga0316207_10001151_pt1 | contig 34653 bp, 39 predicted proteins | sample 6weekpyrite_MG_FD_204943 | JGI IMG/M metagenome (GOLD analysis project Ga0316207, IMG submission 204943) | Microbial mat bacterial communities from mineral coupon in-situ incubated in ocean water Damariscotta River, Maine, United States -... | ecosystem: Environmental > Aquatic > Marine >... | reverse complement strand
CCGATGCTGTTTTCAACAAGTTTGGTGTAATACCCGCCTATTTTGAAGCAGCATCGGTTATTACTGCCCTGGTCTTGTTGGGACAGGTTTTGGAATTACGTGCGCGCAGTGAAACCAATGCTGCCATCAAATTGCTGCTTGGTTTGGCGCCGAAAACTGCTCGCATCGTACGGTCAGATGGTACAGAAGACGATATCCCCATCGAACAGGTTAACGTTGGAGATATGGTACGTATTCGTCCTGGAGAAAAAGTGCCAGTTGATGGAACCGTAGTTGAAGGTGAAAGCAATATTGATGAATCCATGGTGACAGGTGAACCCTTGCCAGTAGAGAAAGCAGCGGGAGATAAACTCATTGGGGCAACTGTCAATGGCACTGGTGGGCTGTTAATGCGAGCTGAAAAAGTTGGTGCCGATACCTTATTATCACAGATTGTTAAAATGGTTGCGGAAGCGCAACGGTCTCGGGCACCAGTGCAAAAATTGGTGGATACTGTAGCCGGATATTTTGTTCCTATCGTTATTGTTATTGCAGTTATTACCTTTGTTATTTGGTCTAACTGGGGACCTGAACCCGCGTTGGCCTACGCAGTTATTAATGCCGTTGCTGTTTTGATTATTGCTTGCCCCTGTGCATTGGGGCTGGCTACACCGATGTCTATCATGGTAGGCACTGGCAAAGGCGCTATGATGGGTGTACTTATTAAAAACGCAGAATCCCTGGAAATCATACGCAAAGTCGATACTCTGATCGTCGATAAAACCGGTACACTCACCGAAGGAAAACCCAAGCTGGTTGCAGTTACCGTTAATAAAGAAATAACGGAAGCCCAAGCATTAAAACTCGCTGCAACAATGGAACGGGCAAGTGAGCACCCCTTGGCGGAAGCCATTGTTAAAGGCGCAGAAGAACGTAATGTCGCGTTATCAAAAGTCGAAAATTTTCAATCAATCACCGGAAAAGGCGTAACGGGTGAAGTAGAGGATTCTCAAGTCGCGGTTGGTAATCTCAAGCTTATGCAAAGTTTACATATTGATCTTGGTGAATTCATTGGAAAAGCGGATAGTCAACGTGCAGATGGGCAGACAGTCATGTTTCTTGCCATCGATGGTAAAGCAGTGGGTTTAATTGGCGTTGCTGATCCAATAAAAGAGTCAACGCCGCAAGCCATTCGAGATTTACATGAAGAAGGGCTGAAAGTGGTGATGTTGACTGGTGATAGTTTAAAAACAGCGCAAGCCGTCGCGTCTAAACTGGGAATTGATGAAGTTCAGGCGGAAGTATTACCTGACCAAAAAGCGGCTGTTGTCAAAGAATTACAAGCTTCAGGTCGTGTAGTCGCCATGGCGGGTGATGGCATTAATGATGCGCCGGCTTTAGCGCAAGCGCAAGTTGGCATTGCCATGGGAACCGGTACCGATGTCGCAATGGAAAGCGCTGGCGTTACGTTGGTGAAAGGTGATTTGCGCGGCATTGTGCGGGCGAGGCGGCTTTCAAATGCAACCATGAGAAATATTCAACAAAATTTATTTTTCGCATTTGTTTACAACTCTGCCGGTGTGCCCATCGCTGCTGGTTTGTTGTATCCGGTTTTTGGTTTGTTACTCTCTCCTATGATAGCCGCAGCAGCAATGAGTTTCAGTTCGGTTTCTGTTATTGCGAATGCACTGCGACTACGACATAAGGAATTATAATAAATTGACAAAAAGGAAGACTACTATGAAGATCAATCCCGTTTTGAACATTATTTTTGCTTTTTTGTTGATTATTTTCACTCGTATTAGTTATGCAGAGCATTCACATCAACATATCAAGGTAATGGGTATTGATGTGTATTTGGTGGTGACACCTGTGGAATTGATTCGTGGATATGCTAAGGATCATCCTAAGAGTTTAATGCATTCACAGGAACGCAACGCAGATGGAAACCAGTCTCATATTACAATTGGTGTGCTTGAGGAAAGTTCCGGTCGACGAATCCAAAATTTGGAGGTCAGTGCAAATATCATTGCTCACAACTATACTGGTCCCAGTAAAAAAATGGATAAAATGACATTTCAAGATGAGCCCAGCTATGGAAATTACTTTGTTATTCCTAGTACTGGTACATATCAGGTTAAAGTTACGATAAAACATACAAAACAATCAGATGCTTTAATCGTAACATTCGAGCAAGCACAAGTGTAACTTTCCTAAAAGGTGGTCAATTATGGATGGACTATTATCGTTTTTATTGTTTGCCGGTTTCTTTTACATAATGATGCGTTATGGGTGTGGTGCACATATGATTCATGGTCACTCTCACGCAAGTCCATCAACAAAAATATTTAACGATCCGGTATGTGGAATGGAAGTTAAATCGGATGAAGGTTATGGCAAGGTTCATGAAGGAATACCTTATCGGTTTTGCACGCGATCCTGCTTAGACAAATTTGATCATAATCCAGAAGCGTATCTAAATTCAGATAAAAGGATTGAGGATAAAAATAATGCATAATAGTATTTCTTTAGTTGCGGTCGGCCACGCAAGCAGTATTACACTGGCATTAAGTTTTATATTGTGTGTTGGTTTTGACTTACTTTTTCCAGAGCACGCCATGTATGAAGCTTGGCAAAAACTTTTACCCGGTTTTGAATGGATTAGTTATAAGAGCTTCGGCCTTGGGTTGCTGGAAAGTTACGGTTACGGGTGGTTCTTCGCGTTGATATGGGTGCCGATATATAACGTCTTTGCAAAAATTGAATTCGATAAAAATCAACGCGATTAATTATTTTAAGTAAAAATTATTATTTGTATCTTGAATGTAGAAAAAGGGGTTTAAAATTATTCTTTACTAATTGAAATTGGAATATTATGAAAACAGAAACGTTTTTCGTACAAGATTTTTAATAAATACTATCCTAACACTTTATTGAGATAAGGAGATTTATCATGAAAAAATTCAACTTAATGGTGCTATCAACATCCGTTTTATTTTTATCACAATCAATTTGGGCAGATGATGCTCATCACGATTCGACCCGATCTGAAATGAAGCAATCTCAAGAAACGATGGGAATGATGAATATGGGTATGATGCAGGGAAACATGGAAAATATGCAAAAAATCATGCAAGAAATACACAATACAAAAGACGCTAAAAAGCGGCAAAAACTCGTGGAAAAACACATGCGGGAAATGGGTAAAGCCATGGGTATGATGAATAGCAACATGATGGGGCCCATGAATAATAATCAAGATATGGACGAAATGCCTGACATGAAAAATATTATGTGGCAACAAATGATGATGAGAAATCACATGAGTATGATGCAGCACATGATGAGTCAAATGATGGAGCAAATGAAATTGCAAAAAGATATGGGCATGGGGATGGAAATGAATTGATTGTGTCAAATTATATTTTTTGAGGGTAATTTAATGAAAGCAAAAGATAGAAAGATCGTTGTTTTGGTGGTAATAGTAATATTCTTTTTTGTAATTTCACCGCTTGTGATGGCTGAAAATGAAGATGACAATGATGATAACATCAAAAAGAATAATTCGTTTGTCCATGGTGTAGTGATAAAAGTCGATGGTAAACGTTATTACTTTGGTGGAGTCGCTGATACGGCGAATAATGCTACCGATGTACCTGGGCATAGCTGGGTGCAAATTAACAAGCGGAAAATAATCGGCTATCATAAAAACACTGGGCCGTTTGGTGCCCCACGATGGTGGTCATCCGATGCGGAAGATGGAGCGCTGTTATACGTTGTAGAAGCAAAAATAGATACTTGGTCTGAAATTAAAGCGGCAATCTATTTTGCTCAGGGCTTTACTCACCATCATCATTTGGTCTCTGTCAAAACAGGCAAACCACATCCTAATAAAGTTGCGTGGCTAAAACATGTTGCTGTGAGCGATTTTGTGCTTGATGGTGGCCCCCATCCTGAATTAGCGCATGAAGTGAGCCCAGGTGTTGATTTTCGATTCGTACCAAATTGGCAGATGCCTTATAGCCCTATGCATCACATGCCTTAAATCAAAAAGGAAAAAAGGCGATTTAATTTATGGTCGCAATCGTGTTTTGAGCAGAGATTAATTTAGAGTTTCTAAATGGAAATGATTTCGATACAACTCTGTTAGATTTCACTTATTGCTATAGTGTAAATGTAGGTGGATATGCCACACGAAATAATGAATTCAATACATGAAACAGGGATGCCAGTTTATTATCATTGGCTATTTTGGATGGGAGTTGCCGCAATATTGTTAATGATCGGAATATTAGTATGGCAACTGTTTTTTTCTGCAGATAGTCGGAAAAAATAGAAATTTATGTAAATAGTTTATATTGCTCAGATGAATAATCGAGTGTTAGATCCACTATGGGAAGTTGTAGTTAGGCTATGCACTCAACGGACCGGCATCAAATAAAGTATGGAATTGTTGTTGTATACTTTTTTTCGAAGATAAGTCGTTACTTGGTAAAGCATAATCAAATAGAAAGTAGGGGAATAAATATGCATGGTGAAGATGGGTACGCGTATGGCATGTGGGTCGTTGCTATTTTTAATATTGGTATTTTCCTGTTTTTTATTTTAAGTTTTTTAAAGCCAAGAGGTAGTCAGGAGTGGCGTAGTATGGGCGTTGTTAGTGCTTTCCTCATGGCGCTTTTTGCCGAGATGTATGGTTTTCCGCTGACGATCTATTTATTGTCTGGTTGGCTGGGTGATGCGTATCCTGCATTGGAGCCATTTAGTCACAAATATGGACACCTATGGGTAGTCGTTTTTGGTGGCTCAAATTTCGCCTGGGCGGTTGTGATGGGCTTGAGCTTAGTATTTATGATTATGGGATATATGTTGTTATCAAAAGGTTGGTCGCAAATTCATGCAGCGCGAGGTGCATTAGTAACGGATGGTATCTACGAGTACGCGAGACATCCTCAATACACTGGATTATTCTTGGTAATTATCGGATTCCTAATACAATGGCCAACTATTTTGACAGTCGTAATGGCGCCCATTTTGCTCTATGCGTATGTTCATCTAAGTATACTCGAGGAGAAGAGAGCGGAAAAAGAGTTTGGAGATAGTTATATGGAATATATTCGAAAAACACCGGCATTTTTTCCTCCTCTTTCGCAATGGAAAGCGTTTATAACAGTTGATATTCGTCAGGAGGGCGTCTAGTAACCTCAATTCGATTGGCTTTTAAATAATTCGAAATTATTTTCATTCATAATAGATAATTCCATTGATAAATCTAATTTGGCGACAATTAATTTACGATCGATACAGAACCATATTAACATGCAGCGCGATTGCAGGTGCCATTGCTGTTATTTTATTACTGGAAGGATTTCAATCTGGGCTCCTGGTTCAACTAAGAAATGTTGCATTAAATCGTGGTGCCGATTTGATTGTTGCGCAAAAGGGTGTTTCGAATTTTGTAGCGAGCCGGTCAATACTGCCTCAATTAAGCCGTATTGAAATTGAATCCATATCAGGTGTAATCGAAGCCCATCCCATTACAATGGTTCCTGTAATATATGAGCAATCAGGTTATCGAAAAAGTCCCATTTTTTTTGTTGTATTCGATACCAAAGGTGGACCCAAAAAAATAAAATCCGGTTTAAGAATATCTAAACCACGGGATATTGTGATAGATGAATCATTATCTGTTTTATACGACTTAGGTGTTGGTGATCCGTTTATTGTCGCAGACTTTGAATTTCGTGTTGCCGGAATTGCAAAACAGGAATCAGCATTATTCACGGCATTTTCATTCATTAACTATGATGACATGATAGATTTCTTTTTTGATTCTGATCTGGTCGGCGATATTAGCAATTTGCCCTTATTAAGTTATTTATTGGTTGAGTTACAAACTGGAATGGATCACAACGACGTAATTAAGGCAATTGAAAACGTTGAACCTACGGCGGTAGTTTTTACGCCACAGCAGTTAGCAAACAATGATATGAAACTGGGTGAAACATTATTTGGGCCGGTTATGGGAGTATTAATCACCGCTGGGTATTTTATCGCATTATTGGTCATAGCAATGATTATGTTTGCATCTGTACATTTTCAAATACGGAACTTTGGTATTATGAAAGCACTTGGTTTCCCCAAAGTTTTGTTGATAAAAGGGCTCATTTTGGAATCCTTGATTATGATATTGATTGCCTTCCCAATGGCCATAATTTTAGCATTATTTGGGGCATGGATTATAGAAGCACAAGTACCGCTTTATCTTGTTGCTGTAATGGAGACCATTCCACTTTTACGAACTTTTTTTGCTGCTTTAATTTTAGCTGTGATTGGTTCTTATTTACCTTATCGTCTCATTGCCAATCTTGATGCAGCAATTGTTTTTAGAAATTAATCATGTTTTATTGGAGCATAAAAACACTATTTTCTGAGCCAATTCGATTACTGGCTAGTGTTTTGGCAATTTCTATTTCATTTATACTAGTTATATTTTTTAGCGCCGTTTTTGAAGGTGAGTCAGACCAAATGGTTATCTATTTGGATAAAGTCGATGCTGATATTTGGGTGATGCAAAAAGGTGTTTCAAATATGCACATGGCAAGTTCGATGTTGTGGGATTGGAAAATAGAGAAAATTTCTCAAATATATGAGGTGGAAGATGTCGCGGCAGTTTTGTATCTCAATGGTCCAGTCAAAATCGCAGGGAAAAACTGGTTCTCATATGTCCTTGGTATTACCCCAGAATACTCTCGAGTTGGACCATGGTCCATCACACAAGGAAAATCGATTCCTGAAAAAGGCGAGGCCATTATTCCAGAGGTTATCGCTAAGTTGAGTGATATAAAGATTGGTGATGTACTTACACTGACCGATCGTAAACTGAGAATCGTTGGTTTGACTAAGGATACGTATTCAATGGCAAGTTCATTGGTTTTTGTATCGAGGGCAGATTTAGCAGAGGTATTGAATGCCAGTGACCAATACAGTTATATTATGGTTTACGCAAAACCAGGTGCGAACCATTATCAATTGAAAAACCGTATTGAAGAAGAAGTGGATAAAGTGAACGTATTAACAGCTGATGAATTTATCAAAAATGATTGGCAGTTAGCAGTTCAAATGGGTGTTGAAATTGTTAATATGATGAGGATATTGGGTACCTTGCTTGCTACTCTGATCGTTGCTTTTACAGGGTATTCACTCATAATCCGAAAAAAGCAGGAACTCGCCATTGCCAAAGCGTTGGGATTTAAAAATTGGCAAATGTATTCCACCGTATTATTTCAAAGTTTGATTTTAAGCCTGCTGGGATTGATATTAGCGCTCATAATATCATTCGGTTTGTTAGCAAGATTGCCGGATTTTGTTCCTCAAATCAATTTGTCAATTCAACTACATCAATTTACTTTTATACTTATCTTCATTTTTCCGATAGCTTCCATTGCTTCAATTATTGCAGCCCGAAGTATTGTGAAACTCGACCCTGTTATTGTATTTCAAAATTAAACTAGCTTATGACTTCAACAAAACCAATATTAAAAGCAATTGAGTTAAAAAAAACATTTGGCCAGGCAAAGTCCATTGTTCACGCAGTGGAAAATGTTAGTTTAGAAATATATCCTGGTGAGTTAGTTTTAATTATGGGACCGTCCGGATCAGGTAAAACAACATTACTGTCTATGTTGGGTGCTTTGTTACAGGCCAATTCCGGTGAGATATACATAAATGATAGTGATATCGCTTTAATGAATGAGTCAGACCTAGCAAACTTGAGAGCACAAAAAATTGGTTTCATTTTCCAAGCGTTTAATTTAATGGAAGCCTTAACTGTAGAGGAGAATATTCTTTTTCCAGCACAATTGGGTGTAGATAAAGGGAAAAATGCAAAACAGCGCTTAGCCATATTACTGGAAAGATTGGGGCTAATAAGTCGTCGCAAAGCCTTGCCAAATACGCTTTCTGGTGGCGAAAAACAGCGTGTCGCAATTGCTCGCGCCTTGATAAATAAACCCGATATTATTTTTGCAGATGAACCCACGGGTAATCTTGATTCTCATAAAGGGCAGGAAGTGATGATGATACTGCACGATATTGCACGGGATGATGGTTGTGCTGTACTGATGGTTACCCATGATCCTAGAGTAGAGGAAATAGCAGATCGCATTCTTTGGTTGGAAGATGGGCAAATTCGAGATAGAAAATCTGAACAACACGATTGGGTGAAAGATCCCGTTTGCGGTATGCGAGTGGATAGTTGGTCTGCAATTTACAAAACAGATTACGAACAACGCAAATTAGTCTTTTGTTCTTCCCGTTGTTTGGAAAGATTTACAAAGGAGCCAAGGAGATATGTTATTAATGAGTAGATTGCTGAAGATAAGATAGCGTATTATATTGACCAATTGAATTCGCCCAGTGCATCGGTTGTTCAGTGTTATGCTATTTGTTAAAATATTATTTTCCAAAAGCATCCAGACGCAATATGAATGCTTAATTAACATCATGGGTAACAGTGTTTCAGTCCCCGCATTTAGTCCGAATATTCTGTACAACTTGCACATCGACGATTTTCTAATATCAACCATATAGTAGCAATGACAAGTCCACTGAGTGCGAGATAAGATAATATCTCGGAAACAAATGCGTAAAGAGAAATAAAAAGCAGGATCATTGACAAGACGGCCAGTGAAAGTAGTTTCCAAATTATGTGATTTTCATCAATATACTTCAATGTATGCGACAAGATATAAATTATTTCGGTTTTTTCTAGAGTCCTCTTGACTCCGTATCGTAGTACAGAGTGTATGCTTATGATAATAGTTGAAAGGAGTGATTAAATGAATAATTCAGAGCAAGCGACTCAGCTTGATGCGAGTAGTCATATTGGTGAAAAAACGGATAAATCCTCGGGCAGTATGTCCAAAGGTTCGCTAATAGCGATGATTATTGCGGGTATCACTGCGTCTGCCTGTTGCATTGGCCCTTTTGTGTTGCTAACGCTCGGCATTAGCGGAAGCTGGATTAGCAACTTCAGCGCACTTGAGCCGTTACGGCCGGTTTTTATCGGTATAACGGCCATTTTTTTAGGGCTGACTTATCGTAAATTATATATTTTACCAAAATCCTGTGATATTGATTCACCGTGCGCAAACCCCGCTTATTTGCGTAAACAACGGATGACATTTTGGATAGTTACTGTTGCTGTTATCGCCATTATCACGTTCCCCTGGTATGGGCCATGGTTATTAGATGATTAGTCACTCGTTGATTAATTTAAAAAGGAGCTTTAAATGCCAAATTCATTCATGTTTATTGTACTTACATTAGAACTGGTTGGCGTGGCCTTCGCGTCCGGTGCGGCTTGTTGTTAGTGACATATTATTACCAAGAATTTTATACATAAATGAGGTGTATCATGCATAAATTATTAGTATCTGTTTTTGTTCTTGGCCTGGCAGTTTTCTCCCTGGGCTCAGTTAGTTCAACTACGGCGCTGGCCGGCGAAGGACATTTAAAAACGATCACATTGGAAGTCGATGACATGACCTGCAATATGTGTCCAATTACCGTAAAAAAAGCTTTACGAAAAGTCGAAGGCGTAAAAAAAGTGAGTGCGAAATATGAGGGCGGAGGAGAAGGTTGGGCAAAAATTACTTATGATCCCAAACTTGTCGATGTTGATGATTTAACCTTTACCACCGAAGAAGCAGGTTACCCATCACGTTTGAAAAAACAAATTTAAGGAATTCATTATGTCAGATTGTTGCTCAAGCAATTCAGAACAAAATAAACCACTGGACGTAGTGATTGTCGGCACTGGCTCAGGTGCCTTTGCAGCAGCCATTAAAGCGGTAGAAGAGGGCGCGCAAGTGACCATTATCGAAGGCGGCGATGTGATTGGCGGCACCTGCGTTAATATCGGTTGTGTACCGTCAAAAATTTTGATTCGCGGCGCACATATTGCGCATTTACAAGACCATCATCAGTTTGCCGGTTTGCCGTTAAACAAGCCAGTCATTGATCGCAAGGCCATGGTACAACAGCAACAAGAGTGGGTAGGGAATTTACGTTATGCAAAATACGAAAGTATTTTAGAAAGCAATCCCGGCATTAATTTGATACTCGGTATGGCAAGATTTAAAGACACCAATACCTTAATCATTAAAAGTACAGATGGCTCTGAAAAAGACATTCATGCCGACCGTATCTTGCTTGCTGTGGGTGCAAGTTCTGCCGTACCCAATATTTCCGGTTTAAAGGAAACCCCATATTGGACATCAACCGAAGCCTTAGTTGCTGAAACATTACCTGAGCACTTGATTGTGTTAGGTGGTTCCGTTATTGCTCTTGAACTTGCTCAGGCATTTCGACATCTCGGCAGTAAAGTCACGGTCGTTGCACGCAGCACTTTGTTGTCCAAAGAAGATCCAGAAATCGGGGAGAATATTCAAAAAGCCTTCGAAGACGAAGGCATCGACGTGATAACCCACAGTTCACCTGAAGCGATTTCTCACGATGGAAAACAGTTTACCGTCAGTCTGAAAAACAAAGATTTGCAGGCTGATCAATTATTGCTGGCTACTGGTCGCCATGCAAATACCGCTGCTTTAGGTTTAGATGCCATTGATCTGGAGACTGACGCACAAGGACGAATCATTATTGATGATCATATGCGAACATCCGTTGAAAACGTTTACGCCGCCGGTGATTGTACAACGCAACCTCAATTTGTTTATGTAGCAGCCGCAGCAGGTACACGAGCGGCACGAAACATGACGGGCGATGATGTGGCTATCGATTTATCGGTTCTACCTGCTGTGGTATTTACGACACCTCAAGTGGGAACGGTAGGATTGTCTGAAGCTCAGGCAAAAGCGCAAGGGCTGGACGTGCAGAGTCGCAGTCTGGATCTGGAAAATGTCCCGCGTGCATTAGCGAATTTTGATACCCGAGGCTTCATCAAGCTCGTGGCGGAAATAGAATCCGGACGTATTGTAGGGTGTCAGGTGGTTGCTTTAGAAGGTGGTGAAATTATTCAAACGGCGGCATTAGCCATTCGTAATAAAATGACCATTGATGATTTGGCGAACCAATTATTTCCGTATCTAACGATGGTGGAAGGCTTGAAATTGTGTGCACAAACCTTTAACAAAGATGTGAAACAATTATCGTGTTGTGCCGGGTAACCCATGACTGTCTATACCATCTCAAAATTAGCTGAAGATGCCGGTGTCAGTACTCATATTGTGAGAGATTATCAAATGCGAGGTATTCTAAAATATACGCCTTGACATGGGATATCATAGTGACGAGAAAACAAGGAGAAATCTGTAAATCTGAGGTTTAACTAATGGAAAATAAAAACATTGCGAAACTGATTGTTTTAAAAATCATTTGCTGTGGTGCTTTAGTATTTTTTTTACTTGGCGGCATTGGATTATTGGCGGGTTTAAGCACAAGCAATATAATGCTTTCCGGGATAGGGATAGCTGTCTTATTATGGGCAACCTATAAAGTCAGTGTGGTCACGATGGATAAGTACAAAAATGATTGATACTTTGTTTAGCGTGCATATTGAGGAGTTAGAACGTGCTGAAAAAAGTTGGGATTTACTTTTAAACAAAAACGGCGATATTTCAAATGAAAAATAACCTATCACTCACCATTGGTAAGCTTGCGGCTAATTCAGATGTCAATGTAGAAACCATTCGATATTACCAGCGAATGAATCTTATCGTTGAGCCACCTAAACCTGCAAATGGATTCCGTACTTATCCAATTTCTGATATTGATCGCGTAAAATTCATTAAACGTGCGCAACAATTAGGGTTTACCTTAAAAGAAATTCAAGAATTGTTAGCACTTGGTGATCAACATTGTCAAGAAGTACAAGCCCTGGCTAAAGAAAAGCTGGAAAAAATTGAATCACATATGAAAGACCTTAAAGCAATGCGAAAAGCTTTAAAAACCTTGATTTCTCAATGTGAAACCGATGAAAACTCAGATGTACATTGTGCGATTATCGAATCATTAAGTCAGTAGAAATTTATTATTGTTCCTAAGATGATAATTTTTCATCGTAGGGTTTAGCTCAACAAACCACATTTTTGTTTCATTTGGCCTGTCGAATAAATTGATTTAACCCTTTATTCATAGCATATTTTAAAATCTACGTTTTCCCAAAAAAACCGCCAAATTAGGGGCAAAAAATGGGAATGGAAATTCACCCTACCTCATTGAACTTTATGATTAATATCATTTATGTATGATGCAAATGTCCGATTTGTTGGGCTAGACCCATGGTTATAATTCATCATGTCCATCATCAGGATTCCCCGTCAACAGTTCTCATTAAGGCTTGCTCTAAATCATTAGTTGCATTATAGTGCAACTATGCACTCGATTACTATACAACCTGAAGAAATTTTCCAAGCGCTAGCAGACGAAACGCGGCTGCGGATCATCCGTTTGATGGTGATGACCGGAGAGGAGTCCTGCCTATGTGAGTTGGTGGATAGCCTATTAGAACCTTCATATAAACTTTCCAGGCATTTAAAGATTCTACGACAAGCAGGACTGTTGGCATCCCATAAAGAGGGTCGTTGGGTTTATCATCAGCTCGTTAAGGAACCCGTTTATTTAGAGCAGCTGTTTTCTAGCGTGCAAGCATTGCCAGATCCAGACGGTATTTACAGTATCGACCTTGAGCGCTTTCGGGAACGCCTTTGTCTACGTGAAGGTGGTCGCTGCCAGATCGGAATCCAGTCTGAAGCATTCAAAGCGGAGGCCGAGTAACCATGGCTGGTTGCGGTTGCGAAGTCGAAATAAAAGACAAAGAACAAAGCCGTGTATTAATCCAACTGCTGGCGATCAACGGGGTGATGTTTGTAGCCGAGATCATCGCTGGCATCATAGCCGACTCGACCGCTTTGATCGCTGACTCGCTCGATATGTTGGCTGATGCCACGGTATATGCCATCGGACTATACGCCGTCGGTCGGTCATTGGCGGCTAAGGCAAAAGCCGCTTACGTCAGCGGTGTTTTTCAAGTGATGCTTGGCTTAGGTGTTTTGTTCGATATTATTCGTCGTTTTATCGTTGGCAGTGAACCGGAATCGTTAATGATGATTGCAGTGGGCGCTGTGGCCCTGATTGCTAATACCATTTGTCTAAGACTGATCTATAAACACCGCCAGGGTGAGGTGCACATGCGCGCCAGTTGGATATTTTCCAAGAACGATATCATTGCTAATTTGGGCGTCATTATCGGTGGCATTCTGGTGGCGTGGTTGGCATCGCCTTGGCCTGACTTGATTATTGGTTTGATCATCGCGACGATTGTCGTGCGTGGCGGACTGCATATTATCAAGGACGTTAATTCCGAAAAACTTAAGGAGGCAAGCTCATGAGTACGCAATATGGTTTTGGGAAAATTGTTAAGACTGATTTCGACAGTGCTATCGAGAAGGTGACGGCGGAATTACAAAAAGAAGGCTTCGGCGTGCTGACCGATATTGATGTGCAAGCAACTTTAAAGAAAAAGTTGGGTGAAGAGATGCAGCCCTACCGTATTCTCGGTGCCTGCAATCCGCCACTGGCTCACAAGGCTATCAGTAACGAACCGTCTATCGGGTTACTACTGCCCTGTAACGTGCTTGTCCGTCAGGACGACGACAGATCGGTGCATGTGGAGTTCATGGACCCGGCCGAAGTATTGAACTTGGTGGATAATCCTGCTGTTGGCGAGTTGGCCAGTGAAGTAAAATCCCGCCTGGAAAGGGTGTTGGAGGCACTGTAAGCCGTTTTTATTATGCGCTACTTCATCGTCCTCTTGCTGATTTTTGCCGTACTCACCACCAGCGTGGCGTGGGCATTGGATGATTGTTTTCCGCCTTATGGCAGCGACGAGACTGTATTAGTTCAGTCAGATAATCTATCCGGCGAGGGTCTGAATGATGGTGCATGTGACGAACTTTGTGTCGGTTGGCTTCATTTAGTTGCTATTGCCCCCGAGACAAAGTTTGATTATTTCCCATTCCCTCGCCAAGACATGATGCGAATAACCCTTTCATATCACTCCCTGAATCAAGAGCCCCCCATTAGACCACCCCAAATCTGAGTGCTTGTCCGGGGCATTATACGCCCTATGAGAATTGTTGTATCAACTCAAACAAGGACTCACTAATGAGAAAACGATTTTTCAAGCCGACAACGGTGCTCGGCTGTATTTTAATATTGAGCTTTAAAATCGCTAGCGCAGATGACCAATCGGCGTTAACGACGATGGTTCGCACTGTACTGGAGAATCACCCCAGTGTTTTAGCGGTGCGATCCGAATTGGATGTAACCCAAGCACGCGAAAACGCTGCCGACCAGCCGATTTATAATCCGGAACTCAATGTCGAGTATGAAGACGCGGGTGATATCTCCACCAAGACGTTGGGAATAAGCCAGTCTATCGATTGGGGTAACAAACGGGAGGCCCGTACGCGAGTGGCGGCGTATGAGCGCGAGCGTATAGCTGCTAAATTGGAGGGTATGCGCCAGGAACTGGCAGTGGAACTGCTAAACGCCCTGGCAGATTACCACATGAAGGCTGAACTTGCGGATCTGGCCGAGCAGCGCAGCAGTCTGATGAAGCGTTTTTTGAAACTGACCATGCAACAGCAGCAAGCAGGTGATCTCGGTCAGGTTGCGCTGGACTTGGCCAGGCTAGCTTACACCGAAGCGAAATTGCAGCAAGTTCGGATTGTCGGTGCTCAGGTGCAAGCGGAACAAGCGCTGAAGAGCCTCACCGACGAACCACCAGGTGGTTGGCCAGTCTTACCCGCAATTCCATCAACATTGTCGCTTGATCTCGCGAATATCGACACACTACTCGAACAGTTGCCGGTGCTGCGTGCAGCCCGTACCCAAATCACTCAGGCCCGTGCGGCGGTGGAACTGAGTCGCCGTGAGCGAAAGGCCGATCCCACCATCGGCCTGCGCGGTGGCCGCGAAGGATCAGAAAACCTGATCGGATTGAACCTTTCTATTCCCCTGTTTGTACGCAATAGCTTCAACGCTGAGGTGGATGCAAGCAATGCCCTGGCAATCCAGCGTGAGCAGAGCGCCCATGACATCTACCGCACTAGCCGCTCCCGGTTGATCGCTTCAGCCAAGCGTTATGAACTGGCGCGTCAAGCCTGGAACGATTGGCTACAAACCGGACAGACCAGCCTGAAGAGCCAGGTTCAGCTAATGGAGCGTTTGTGGCGGGTGGGGGAACTCAGCACTGCGGACTATCTGGTGCAAGTTAAACAGACCTTGGACACCCGTACCGCCGCCACCGAACTGCACGGCAGCCTATGGCAGGCCTGGTTCCAGTGGCTCACCGCTAGTGGCCAAACAGAATCCTGGCTGGGATTGAAAGAATAATCTCTTGCTCAAAAAATATTTTTGGAGATGATAAATTATGAATAAATTATTGAACCGCTTCCTCATTCTTAGCCTGCTGGGCACGGCCCCGGTTTTTGCTGAAGAGGAACATGAGGAAGAAGGCGGCATTCCACCCATGAGTGTGGAGCAACGTCAGGAAATGGGCATTCTAACCCAGACGGTAGGCACTCAGGTATTGGCCGATGAGGTGATAGTTCCCGGCGAGGTAACGGTTAACCGCTATCACACCACGGAAGTGACGCCACGTATCAGCGCCCAGATCACCAGGCGCCACGCCCGCATGGGGCAGCAGGTCAAAAAAGGACAAAAGCTGGTCACACTCTCCAGTGTCGAGATGGCCGAGGCCCAGGGGCAGTTATTGATCGCCAACAAGGAGTGGCAGCGCGTGCAGAAGCTGGGACGCCAGGTCGTATCGGAAAAACGTTTTGTCGCCGCCCAGGTCGCGCATCAACAAGCCTATGCCAAGGTGCTTGCCTTTGGCATGACTAAAGCGCAAGTGAAGGTACTTTTGAAACAGGGGGATGTCGCCAGAGTCACTGGGGCGTTCGATCTGCTTAGCCCGCAGAATGGTACGGTGCTCAGTGATGATTTTGTCCTTGGCCGTGTCGTGGAGCCGGGCACGGTGCTGATGGAGATCAGTGACGAATCCCGCCTCTGGGTAGAAGCGCAGCTGTCAGCGGAGGTGGTAGCTGATATTGAGGTGGGTACTCCCGCGCGAGTCAGCAGTAATGAGCGACAGTGGAGCACTGGCAAAGTAATACAGCTCCACCGCCGAATGGATGAGACCACCCGCACCCTGGCGGTGCGCATCGAGTTGGATTCCAGCGAAAGTGGGCTGCGTCCAGGACAGTTTGTCAAAAGCGCGATTCAGATTGGCGCCGGTAAGCCGGTGCTCGCCGTACCCAAAGAGGCTGTGTTGTTGCTCCAGGGTGATTATGTTGTTTTCAAACCGGAGGGGGATGAGATCCATCCCGCGCCCGTGGAGCGTGGTGTGACGCGGGGCAATTGGACCGAAATTAAGGTGGGCTTGGCGCAGGGTGATGAGATCGTGACGCAAGGTGCCTACGTGCTCAAATCGATGTTGCTGAAATCAATGATCGGCGATGCGGACTAAGGAGCGGGAATCATGTTGAATAATTTGGTTGAAGCGTCATTACGCTATAAATTTCTAGTGATCGTCTCCTTCGCCGTAGTCGCTTTTCTCGGCTGGCGGGCGGTTATCACTGTGCCTATCGATGCCTTTCCCGATGTCACTCCGGTACAAGTCAACATCTACACCGAAGCAGCCGGTTTGGCGGCAGAAGACGTGGAAGAACTGCTCACCTTTCCGGTGGAGTCGGGCATGGCCGGGCTGCCTGGTGTACAGGAGATCCGTTCAGTGAGTCTGTTTGGGCTCTCTTATGTCTCGGTCTATTTCTCCGATGATATGGATATCTACTTTGCCCGACGACTGGTGATGGAACGCTTGCAGGAGGTGGGCGATCGCCTCCCAGAAGGTTACGGCAAACCAGAAATGGGGCCTAATACCTCAGGCTTGGGACAGGTCTTCTGGTACACCGTGGAACGTGCGGACAAGACATTGGAAGAAACTGTTAGCAATATGGATCTGCGCAGCCTGCAGGATTGGCAGGTACGGCTGATGCTGCGCACGGCGCCAGGCGTGGATGATGTGATGTCCTGGGGCGGTGAGGAGCGGCAGTTTCAGGTGGTGATCGATCCACTACGACTGATCGAATACGACCTCAGCTTTCGCGAAGTGATGGAACTGATCGAGCGCAACAACGGTCAGGTGGGTGGACAATACATCAACCAGGGCCCGGAGCAGTATCTGGTGCGGGGTCTGGGTCTGGTTGAGAACGAGGCCGACATCGGCAACATTGTTGTTAAGGTTGAAGATGGTGTTCCAGTTTATTTACGTGATGTGGCCACGATTGCCCAGCAACCAGCGTTGCGTTTCGGTGCAGTGACCCGCGATGGTGAAGAGGTAGTGTTAGGTATGGCGCTGGCGCGTATTGGCGAGAACGCCAAGAACGTGGTGGATGCCGTAAAAGAAAAGTTCGCCACGGTTGAGTCCGCCTTGCCAGACGGAGTGGCATTGCGGCCCGTTTACGAACGTACCGACCTGGTGGATAAAGCAGTCAACACCGCCGTTAAGGCCCTGGTCGAAGGCTCTATTCTAGTGGCGATTATTCTTTTTCTGTTTCTCGGTGAAGTTCGCTCTGCGGTTGTCGTTATCTCCGCATTACCATTGGCCATGTTGATCGCTTTTATCTTCATGGGCGAGATGGGCTTGTCGGCCAATCTGATGTCGCTGGCGGGGTTGGCCATCGGTATCGGCATGATGATCGACGGGGCTATCGTTATGACCGAAAACGCCTTTCGCATTATGGCCGAATGGCGCGAAAAAGGAGAAAAGGTCAATCGTAGTGCGGCGGTGCTGGTTGCCGCCAAGGAAGTGGCCAATCCCATTGCCTTCGCCATTCTTATTATTATTGTGGTGTTCCTGCCGCTGTTCAGTCTCGAAGGATTGGAGGGCAAGCTGTTCAAACCCATGGCCTTCAATATTAGCTTCGCCATGGCCGGCTCACTGTTGCTGACGTTAACCATTATTCCGGTGCTTGCGGCCTTGATCCTCAAACCGAAAGAGGAGCGCGATACGATGTTGGTGCGCTGGCTGAAACGGGCCTATCTGCCGACACTAGCGTGGTCGTTGGCGCACAAGCGTACGGTGATCGGCGGTGCGGTGGCGCTGCTAATCGGCGCACTGGCGTTGTTCCCTCTGCTGGGCAAGGAGTTCATGCCACAGTTGCAGGAAGGCTCGATCATGTGGCGGGTAGTCTCCATTCCCTCCACCTCACTGGAGCAATCCATCGAAGTTTCCAAGAAAGTCTCCAGTGTGCTCACCGCCTTTCCCGAAGTGAAAACCACCATCGCCATGATCGGTCGTGCTGAGAAGGGTGAGACGGCCGATGTGAATTACATGGAGATTTACACTGAGCTGAACCCCCTTGATGAATGGCCCGATGAGGATCGGGAGATAGCATCTCTGGCGGATGAGATGCGTGAGCAATTGGAAGAGGCGGTGCCAACGGCTGTGATCAGCTTCACTCAGCCAATCCAGATGCGGGTAGAAGAGTTGATCTCTGGTGTTCGTGCCACTCTGGCCGCCAAGCTCTACGGCCAGGATTTGGATGAGTTGGATCGTGTCAGCCAGCAGGTCAAAAATGCCATTAGTCAGGTGGAAGGTGTGGCCGATCTGTCGCTGGAGGCCAATCTGGGCAAGCCGCAGATTCAGATTCGTGTTAACCGCGATCAACTAGCCCGCTACGGCATGAACACCGATGAAGTGCTGACTGTGGTACGGACCGGTATTGGTAACGAGCCAGTTTCCACCCTCATCGATGGCGTCAAACGATTCGATATCACTGTGCGTCTTGACGACCAGGCCAAGTTGTCGGTGGATGCGATTCGCAACATTCCGCTACGCAGCAGTAATGGCGCTATTGTGCCACTGCATAAGGTGGCCTCTGTTTCGGTTAAGGAGGGTTACTCCTTCATTCGCCGCGAGCAGTTGCAGCGCTACGCCGTCATTCAGATGGATGTGCGTGGCCGCGATGTAGATAGCTTTGTTCAGGAGGCGGAAACCGCGATTGAGTCACAGGTCAACCTACCGCCGGGTTACTGGATCGAATGGGGTGGTGCGTTTGAGAATCAGCAACGGGCAATGACTCGTCTGGCGATTATTGTGCCGTTGACGATTTTCTTCATTTTCGTGTTGCTATACACCGCCTTTAACTCAATCAAGTATGCGACGTTGATCATAGCCAACGTCCCCTTTGCCACCATTGGCGGTATCGTTGCGTTGTTTATCAGCGGCCAGTACTTGTCAGTACCTTCAGCCATTGGTTTTATTGCCGTGTTCGGCGTGGCGATGCTCAACGGCATCGTACTGGTAAGTTTTATTAACGAACTGCGAGAGAAGGGGAAAACCGTCAGTGATGCGGTGCGCCAAGGCGCGGAGATGCGCCTACGACCGGTGATGATGACTGCCAGTGTTGCAATCCTCGGCCTGGTGCCCATGCTGCTTTCCAGTGGCGTTGGCTCTGAAACGCAACGGCCCCTGGCCGCCGTGGTAGTGGGCGGTCTTATCACGTCTACTTTGCTGACCCTGGTGCTGTTACCGGTGATCTATGAGTGGATGGAAACACGTAAACAGAAGTAATAACACTAGCTCCCCCGGATTTGGGGGAGCAGTTTTTCACGACGCGTTTTTAGGAGAAAGACTATGAAAGAAATTAAAGCGTTTATACATCGCAATCGTATTACCGATGTGGTACACGCCCTCAAGGGTGCCGGTTTTGGCAATTTGTGCATTTCGGATGTAAAGGGAATGCTTAAAGCGTTGGACAATAAGGAACAGGACTACTCCGTTGAACTAGGTACTGCGATTATTACCGAGATGAAACTGGAGTTGGTCTGTGATGAATCGCGAATAGATGAAGCGACCCAATTGATTCAGCAAAATGCCCGAACCGGTCAAACCGATGCTGGATGGATTTACGTTATCGATATCAACCAGGCGATCAAGATTGAGGGGCTCACAAAAGATGAGTCGGATGCCATGAAGTAGAAAAATTTCTATAAATAATTCTATAAAAATAATATTGGGGTGTAAATCATGTGGGAACCAAAGTTTTTTGTATTATTGGTTATGGTTTTTATTTTTAGCGGGTGTTCTGAATCAGTGTTCGTAAATGACGGTTCAATCAGAACAACAATTGTTCCCCCGGATGGATTTGTTTCAGATGTAACTAAAGGTGAAAAACTGTATGCATTGTATTGCGAGAAATGCCATGGGTTACAAGGCAAAGGAACAGAAGTGGCTCCGGCTTTAGTTCATCCGGACTATGCGCCACGACACCATCCTAATTTATCTTTTTTTCTAGCCGTACGTAAAGGAAAAAAGGCCGTTAAGAGTGAATATGGAGGTATGCCAGCGATGCCACAAGTGTCTGCAGAAGAAGCTGCACACATAGTAGCTTATATTAGAAAAAAACAATTTCGTGCTAATATCTTTAAAAACGTCTACGTGGAAAATGGTACAAGTATGGTGGGAGATATACAAATGACGAAAAAATAAAAACAGAAATTAAATGTTGTACACAGATGAAAAAGATTACACTATTTAAATCTTCACAAATAGACAGAAAGTTTTCCTCGATTGCAGTCATTGATAACTATGTACCTGAATGTCGCATTTCAGATGCAGTTTAGTGATATGCCAGCAATGCTACAGGTGAGTGCGGAAGATACTGCACATAATACTTTGAGCCCTAAAGCCCAAGATGCATGGAACCAATGTTTTAAACGAGAATTCGATTTTGGTTACGACAGTGGGTTCGAGCTTTGGGCATTCACTTCGAATATTTCGCACGAATCAATAAGCAAAATAACTGGAACTGGAGGTAGTATTGTAACTAAATACTCAATTACAGAAATCGATACCTAAAAACTTATAACAGGACCGGGGGCCTGTTAAATAACAAGTTAGCCGTAAAAAAAACAGGAAAAATATATGAAAAAATCTTTTGAATCGAAATATGTTCCAGCGCTTAGATTTCACTGGCTTACTCCATACTATGATGTAATTGTTGGTGTAACAACCCGTGAAACTACTTTCAAGTATGCACTTATCAACCAGGCAAACATCAAACCTGGCAATCAAGTTCTTGATCTAGCTTCAGGTACAGGTACTTTGTCATTATGGATTAAAAAACACCAGCCACAGGCTATAGTCACTGGTATTGATGGAGATGAAAATATTTTATCACTTGCAATACGTAAAGCACACAAAGAGAACCTTTCTGTAAAATTTGAAAAAGCCCTCTCTTACAATTTACCTTTCCCCGATTCACACTTTGATCGTGTGGTTTCAAGCTTATTTTTTCATCATTTGGCTTGGGAAGATAAATTAAAAACAGCAAAAGAAATATTTAGAGTTCTCAAGCCCGGAGGGGAATTACATATAGCTGATTGGGGGAAAGCACAAAACATTTTAATGCGGGGCTTATTTTTCTTTATTCAAATACTAGATGGCTTCAAAAATACACAGGATAATATTTCGGGAAAACTTATCCCGTTATTTGAAGAGTCAGGCTTTATTAATGTAAAACAACAGAATACATTCAGTACTATTTTCGGAACAATGTCATTATATTGTTCGGTTAAACCCGACTAACAATTGCATGCATTCGGTCAAAATAAAACTGCCCCGCTTCGCTATACAGCTTTATTTTACCGGTGATGCTCTACAAGACGGTTATGCTTTAAAATAAATGTCAAGACATTAAGGAATATATTGTGAAAATAAATATAACATCGATAAGATTAGTAATCATTGTTGTCGCCAGTAATTTGATGGTCTCATTTGCCTCAAGTGAAGAAATCTCACTTGGTAAAACGCAAGCACCAATCACTTTAATTGAGTACGGATCATTAACGTGTGATAATTGTATAGCTTTTCATAGGAATGTCATGCCCCGGTTTAAAAAGCATTACATTGATACAGGGACAGTTCGTTTTATATATCGACATTTTCCAACGAGTGAAGCAGCGGTTCACGGAGCTCTTGCGGCTCAATGCGCAGGTGAGAAATTTTACGAAATGCTTGACGAGCTTTATTTTTCTGTAGCCGGTTGGTATAAATCGGAGAACATGAATGGTATTTTTGTTAAGAAAGCAATTTCTCTCGGATTGAATCCAGAAATGTTTCTTTCGTGTCTCAGCGATACAAAAAATATGGAAAACATAGTAAGTCAACAGCATGCGGCGAGAAAAGAAAGTGACGTAACAGGAACACCCACCTTTTTTATAAATGGAAAAATTGTACGCGGAAAAAAATCATTTATTGAAATGAAAACACTAATAAATGAAGTGCTTGATAATGATAACTGATGACTAGATATTTTTCAGAATGGTGGCGCTGAGGACCGCAATATGCCAAGTGTATTAATATGCCATACAAAGCAATAAAGCAAATAAACTCGGACATATTTCAACCTGTAACGTGTTGTTTACTATGCTAATTTTCAAATTATTTTCTTCAAAATATTTTCATATTGATATGTACCTCAATTAAAAAACTCAGAGTCTAGTTGCGGTTTTCGTTTCCCAAATTTATATGTACTAAGCATTTTTAAAATGGGAAATAAAGATACCTCTGTATTAAATTATAATAATGTTTTTTCTAAGGATAAAACGAGCGTTTTGTTAAAGATTTTCCGATTTTATAATTTTAATAGCGGCGCATCTGTCAAGAAGATAACTCAGAGAATTTCTATAGTTATCGGGGATGCGGCACTTACGTTAACTGTGTTTAAAAAGAAATAATTGGCTATCCAGCATCACCATCTTATTGTTGAGATCGACGAGTTGAACGCCATTTGAAAAGCACAAAAATAAGTGGGATAGCGCCCAGTAATAACACTGCGATCCCTGTGCGTTGGTTTTCACCAGACGCCAGTTCACTCCCAAAGTGTGCCAACAAGAAACTAGCGGGAATGATACCTGCTAAAGTAGCGATTGCAAAACGCCAAAATTTCAACGGCGTAAGTCCTGCTGCATAACTAATCATATCAAACGAAATAAAGGGTAATAATCGGGAAACGAAAACCAATCCCATCAGTGAATTCTGCGACCCGAGCATTCCTTTGGTGGGGATACGACCACCAAACCACTTTTGCAACACAACAACGCCAACCAGACGGGCGATAAAGAAGGCAATGATCGCCCCTAATTCTGCACCAGTGATAACATAAACCGTGCCAAACGTATGACCATAGGCCGCTCCGGCAACCAGAGCAATCGGTGCACTGGGAATGGGGCTCATAATGATTGCTAGCGTTATGAGACTAATAATTGCTAAGGGTCCAACTGCTCCCAATTGTAGAATCCATTCTTTTAGGGCGACCTCATCGGCTATAAACGTAATGACGCTTGTCTGAGATAGGATAAAAAACCCCGTTGTTAATAATGCTATAATGCATAAAAAGATAATAATTCGCGTTGTTGCTTGAGCTGTTTTCATTGCAGAGAATCTTTATTGATATCCGCTTGGATCTTGCGAGTCTCGATTGGCCAACGACTTTTTATATAGGCTAATACTGCCCAAATATCATTATCTTTTAACGTGTTTCCCCAAGAAGGCATATCGGTTTCATAGTTTTCTGGCGCATATGGAGGCACAAGGCCAAACTTAATGATGCCAAACAACAAATCATCCGCGTGATGCCAGGTATGGCCAGTTTCATCATGGGGAGGAGCAGGTAATTTCCCATTAGGTTTACGAATGCGCCAGTTAGGTTGGCCTTGTAAATTATTACCGTGACAGAGTGAGCAAAAGCGTTTGTATATCATTTTCCCGCGTTTAACTTGCTGAGTATTTTCTGGATTAGCACCGGCCACTGGCTCAGCAGAAAATACACAAAAATTAAGAAATATTAAAGTTAAAAATAATAGATTTCTCAAACACATAAGAGTTGGAATGCAGGTATACAACCCTTGAGCATTTACTGCCATAATACGTTTCATAAGCATCCTGCAGGTTATAGTTAATAATACATACGTTATTTATAAGCTATGTTTTTGCAAATAACTCAATATGAGTTTAATTTCAGATTCTGATGGATCTTGAATGCTACCCATCATATTCATCATGCCGCGATTCGTCATCATTTGCATACGGTTGTTCATACGGCTTACCACCGCAGGCCATTCCTCAGCTGTGTGTAAGCCCGGTGCTGGCAAGTCATGGCATTGTGTGCAGTATTCAGAGAGCAGTTTTACGCTCTCCGATTCAGGTTCAGGTATATGTTCCGGTTTTAAGCCGGGTGGCGGTAGTTGGTCAGCCATATATTGCTGCATCATTTCTTTCATGCTACCACTACCACCCATCATCTCGTTATTGCCTCGGTGATCGCCCATCATGTTTGAATTCATACAGGAGCCCTGAGTCAATAGTAATCCAACAAACCCTACAACGATAAGGCTGGCACCGATTTTCATATTCTTATTAATATTCACGCCTTATCTCCATTGATTTCTTTTTTCATACGTTGATAGGTTTCGTTGTCAATTTCACCTTTGGCATATCGCTTATTCAAAATATCCAATGCGGATTCATTTGTTTTACTTCCCGTTATTGATTTGAAAACGAAAAATATTCCAACTATTATGAGCAACCAGAAGAGGATGGGGAAAAACCCCATCCCTCCCATCATCCAACCATTGTGTGACCCATCCATCATATTCATCATAGTCTTACCTCCAATTTGTGATATGACTAACTGTCATTTTCAATGTCCGTGATGACAAACTGGCCATTACGCGTTTTAATAAATTCAAATTCAACCGTATCGCCGGTTTTTATATCATCCAGCATGTCAGCATCGTCAACGTCAAAAAACATTTGCATACCCATCCAGCCGATACTTTTGATAGGCCCATGTTTTAATTCAACACGTTTACCTTTTTTATCAATCTTTGTCACTTTGCCTTTGCCGTGGTGTGATTGTGCAGCAACAAGTATGGATTCTCCGGTAAAAATATTACTGGCGGTCACCGATAGGGGCGCTGCAAATAATAGGGGTAATGCAATAGTAATGGCTTTTTGTAGTTTCATTGTGTTTCTCCAATTAAATTATTTAGTTAACATGAAATAGACTTTAGGTTTCTGTATTTTTTGATTTTAGTTTTCCTCCTTTCCAAATGGCAAAAATGGCGGGAAATACAATGAGCACCGTGATTAATGCCGAGCCAATACCGCCAATCATGGGTGCAGCAATGCGTTTCATTACATCAGCACCTGTTCCATCACTCCATAAAATGGGAATGAGGCCCATCAGCAAGGCCAAGCCCGTCATTAACATGGGTCGAATTCGCCGTCCAGCGCCTTCACTGATAACGCGGGCCAAATCTGCTTTGCTGTGTAACAAATTGTTTTCCTGATTTTGTCGATATGCCATACCGAGGTATAACAGCATTAATACACCCATTTCCGCATCCAATCCTGCCAGGGCGATCATACCCACCCAAACGGCGACACTCAGGTTATAATCCAGGTAATATAAGATCCAAATGGCGCCAATCAATGAGAAAGGCACGGCAAGTAATATGATGAGGGATTCAATGACAGATTTTCGATTGAGAAATAACATCAAGAAAACGATAAACAGGGTGATGGGTATGACGACCTGCAATTTTTCTTTGGCGCGTTCGAAATATTTGAATTGTCCAGCCCAATCCAGGCGATAACCGGTAGGTACATTGGCTTTTTCTTTAACAACTTGTTTTGCAGCATCTACATAATCTGCGATGCCTATTTTGTCATTAACATCGACAAATACATAAGCAACCAGTTGCCCATTTTCATTACGTAACATCGGTGGGCCGGTACGAAAATTCAGGTCAGCCAATTGAGACAACGGTATTTGTGCGCCAGTGGGTGTTGCCACCAAAACATGGCGTAGTACTTCCGGATCATCTCTGTATTCTCGGGAGTAGCGTAGGTTAATGCCATAACGTTCTCGCCCTTCAATGGTTTCTGAAACAATCACACCACCGATCGCTGCCATAATACTGCTTTCCACATCGTCGATAGTGAGGCCATAACGTGCGATTTTTTCTCGATCGATATCAAAATCTAAAAAGTAGCCACCACTGACGCGTTCAGCAAACGCGCTTCGGGTAAATGGTGCGGTACGCTCATCGGACTGTAGTGCTTTTTCAATGCGTACTCCTGTTTCTTCAATGATGCTCAGGTCATCACCAAAAACCTTTATGCCCAGGGTGGAACGTATACCTGTCGCCAGCATTTCAGTGCGAGTTTGAATCGGCATCCACCAGACATTGGGCATGCCAGGGTAGCGCAATTGTTCATCCATTTCCGCAATCAGACTTTCCCAGGTTACCCCTTCACGCCACTGATCCTTAGGCTTTAAAGTGACCACCGTTTCTGCCATGGATAAGGGCGCAGGATCGGTGGCGCTGGTGCTGCGACCCATTTTTCCAAACACGTGTTCCACTTCGGGAAAACTTTTTAACTCTTTGTCCATCGCATGGAGTACATTAATGGCTTCGGTAACTGACATACCGGGTGTAGCGGTAGGCATGTAGAGAATACTGCCTTCATTTAATGGCGGCATAAATTCATTACCCAATTCCAAAATAATTGGTACGGTGGCAACCAGTGCTGCGATGGCAGCAGAGACAACAAACCAGCGTAACTTGACGGCCAAACGCACAATCGGTGTATAAGCTGCCACTAACCAGCGATTGAGAAAACTTTTATCGCCACGAATTTTGCCGCGAATCAGTAACACGGCCAATGCTGGCGTAAAGGTAATCGCCAACAACGCCGCAAATCCCATCGAGTAAGTTTTTGTGTAGGCTAACGGCTGAAACAATCTACCCTCAGTACCTTCCAGTGCAAACACCGGCAGGAACGAAACCGTAATGATAAGCAATGAGAAAAAGATGCTGGGTCCGACTTCTTGCATCGCGTGAATAATGACGGAAGTTCGATCCTTCCCTTGTTGATTTTCTTCCCAGACTTCTAAGCGTTTGTGAATATTTTCAATCATCACAATAGCTGCATCCACCATCGCACCAATGGCAACCGCAATTCCACCCAGCGACATAATATTGGCCGTTAAGTGTTGTTCTGACATTGGAATAAAACTTAACAAAATGGCGACAGGCAAGGTAAGAATGGCAATTAACGATGAGCGAAAGTGAAGAAGAAAAATCATAATAATAAGCGAAACCACAATCATTTCTTCAATGAGTGTGCTTTTCAATGTATCAATCGCTTTATTAATTAAATCAGATCGATCATAAACTGTAACAATTTCTACACCATCGGGTAATGAAGTTTTGATTTCTTCCAGTCTTTGCTTGACACGCTCAATGACTTTTAAGGCATCTTCGCCGTAACGCATCACAACAGTACCACCGACGGCTTCGCCTTCACCATCTAATTCTGCCACGCCACGCCGCATGGCTGGCCCTAAACTGATGGTTGCCACGTGCCCGAGCAGGATGGGTACACCATTTTGATTCACACCAATGGCGATGCTCTCCAAATCTTCGGCTGATTGAATGTAACCCCGACCCCGGATAAATTGTTCATGGCCTGCGATTTCCAATACACGTCCACCAACATCGTTATTAGAGGCGCGAATTTTATTGGCGACAGTTTTGAGTGAAATGTTGTAACCTGCTAATACATTGGGGTCGATTTGTATTTGATATTCTTTTTGAAACCCGCCTACGCTAGCGACTTCGGATACCCCTTCAACGGACTCCAACCAATAACGTAGTTTAAAATCTTGAATACTGCGTAGATCTGACAAGTCATGCTGGCCACTTTTATCCACTAGGGCATATTGAAACACCCAGCCCACACCGGTTGCATCCGGTCCGAGAGTAGGCCGCACACCTTCGGGTAAGTCATCTAATGCGGAATTAAGGTATTCCAAAACGCGGGAGCGACCCCAATAAATATCGGTATCATCCTCAAAGATGACATAAACAAAAGATAGGCCCATAAAACTTTGACCTCGCACGGATTTTACCGAGGGTGCTGAAAGCAAGGTCGTGGTTAATGGATAAGTGATTTGATCTTCTACCAAATCAGGGCTGCGGCCGGGCCATTCGGTGAAAATGATCACTTGGATATCGGATAAATCAGGTATCGCATCCAGTGGTGTGTTAACCAGGGATTTGTATCCCCAAAACGTTGCGCCGAGAACCAGAATAATGGTTAATAAAACATTACGCGCACAGTATTCAATGATCTTTTCAATAGGGCCGTGTTTTTTTTCTGTGTGATCTACCATTGCTGCACTCCGGATTTTAATTTGCTTTCCGAAGCAATCAGGAAATTACCGGATGTGACCACTTGGTCACCTTTCTCAAGTCCGCCCACTACTTCAATCCATTTTCGATTACGGTTTCCGGTTTGAATTTTTTGCGGTTGTAACCGTCCATCACCTAAATCCAGAAACACGAGACGTGTATCACCGGCATACATCACAGCACTTTCCGGTACGACCAGTCGTTTACTGAGTTTGACTTTAAGCTTAACCTGTACAAACATATCCGGACGGAATAGTCCTTCTGAATTGTCCAATAGTAGACGAATTTTACCCGTACGTGTTTGGTTAGCCATGTAAGGATAAATATAATCAACCTTGGTCTTAATGGTGTGATTATCCATTTCATGCAAAACCACCTTGGCTTTCATGCCCGTTTTTATTAAGGCTAAGTCGGCATCATAAACATCAGCTTCAACCCAGACCCGGTTTAAATCAGCAATACGAAATAATTGTTGCCCGGGCTTAAAAGAAGAACCTTTAACAATGGATTTATTGATAATGACGCCGTTAATGGGTGATAATATGGGAATATATTCCAGCGCATGACCCCGATTTTCCAGTTGACTAATTTGATTTTTAGTCAATGACCAGAGCAATAAGCGTCTACGCGCAGCATTCAGTAATTTTTTCCCCCTTAGAGAATCAACTTTTATGCGTTTTCGGGTTTCCAGATATTCTTCCTGTGCAGCCAATAAGTCTGGACTATATACCGTGAACAGGGGTTCACCTTGACTGACGGATTTTCCTAAAGCATCCGCGTATAAGTCACCAATCCAACCGTTAAATTTTAGCGTAATATCTGTCAAGCGAGTTTCATCATAGGTAATTCTTCCCGCAGCACGAATGGGTATTCTCAGTTTTTTTTCCTTCACTTTGCCCGTGGTAATACCAATGAGTTGACGACGACCGGCATCAACACGCACGGTACCGGGCATCTCCATGCCGCTTCCTCCACACGTGGCACATCGAATACCTTCTCTCCCTATTGCCAGGTCGTAAGTAATACTGCCATTGCCAGCCGCCGAGTTAATATCAATGGTCATGGGCCACTCACCAGCCATGGAGGGCTGGAATTGCCCTTGATATTTTCCGGCTTCTATCTCGGTGAGTTCTGACGGGGCATACATGGCTGGCATACTACCCATGGCAGGCATCACCGCAACGGCTTTAATTTTAGCTTGCGAAACAGGTTTACCTTGATCATCGTTGACTGAAATAACAACCTCGTTTTTCCCAACTTTGGGTACGCTTGGATTAATGCTAACGTGTACTTTATAGGGCCCCGCATCTTCAAAATTATTGTCACTTTGTACAACCGATTCCATTGCCGTTGAATTGTTATCTGCAGTCGCTTTCTCCATGGGCAAGAATTTGTAATAGCTAAACCCAGCCACTACAATTGCCAGGCAAATGCTACTGAATATTAGAAATCGTTTCATGATTTATCCCCTTGCTTATTTTTCTCACTGGCCTGTTGCAGTATTTCTTGGCCACCGGATAGTTCTTCCAGTAAGGCATAATGTTGTTGATAGTTTGCGTGGGTTTTTGCCAATTGTAGTTGCAGCTCAATGAGGTTTTGTTCAGCGGTAATCATATCCAGGAAATTTCCTTGCCCGGATTCATAATCAGAACGTGCTGCTTGCAGATTTTCATCCGTGAGTGGCAATAGACGAGATTCATACAACTGTATAATTTGTTCGCTTTCTGTTAACCGGGAATAATACATTTGTAGTGAATTCTGAATTTTTGCTATCAATGCTTGTTTTTGCCAATTTAACTTTCGTTTATTCAAACTGGCCTCATCAACAGCGCTCTGTCGTTTTTCTTGCAGGGGAATATTGATACCGATACCGAGTGTAAATCGATTGTCGGTATTCATGCGTAAGTTATTGTAAGAGGCCTTAAGTTGAACATCAGGATAAAAATTTTGCTTTGCTAGGGCCAGTTTCTTTTCAGATGCAACAACATTCGCATTGATTTGTTTAAGCTGAGGGTGATCTCGTAATACGATTTCTTTTAGTTTTGTGATATCGATGGATACATGTCGAGTGAATTCAATGTTGGGAGGCGATACATGATTGTCAGGTTTTTGATTCAGTAAGGTATTTATCTGTGAAGTGATAATGTTTTTTTCGCGAGTAAGTTCTTCATCTTTACGGGCCAGCAGAGTACGCTCAACTTCTGCGCGTAAAACATCTTGTTTGCTGGCACGACCCGCGCTATATTTTATTTCCGCAATGTTTTTAAATTCTTCTAGTAAAATTTTGTTCTGTTCGTTAATCCGTATTGCTGCGTGGACAAATTGCCAATCGGCATAACGTATTTTACTTGCGGCAATCAGAGCCAGGCGGGTGGTAATCATATTTTCTTGCGCTGCATTGGCTTGCCATTGGGCAATTTCACCCTTTAATTGTTGCTTACCTGGCCAGGGCAAGTGTTGTGAAGCGGTAATGATCTGCCCATAATTTGTTTGATCGCTAAATACTGTTTGTGGTGCCAGTGAGTACGACAGCATTGGATCGGGATAAGCTGAGACCTGGGAAATTCTGCTTTGAGAAGATTCCCATGCCGCTTGTGTTTGGAGGATTTTTGGATTTTGTTGCAGAACTTTTTGAATAAATGGTGCTAATTGAAGTGTTTGAGATGAACTATCAATCTGTTTTGTCTCTGCAAACACTACAGAATTAACCAAAACGAGACATATAAAAGCTACATTGGAGAAACCAACTTTGTGTTTATATACTAAAAACATACTAATGATACCTCTGATCAATCAACCCCATTTACGGAGTGACATTCCGTAAACGACATGACGTAACACAACGAATTGCGCTGAGAGTTTTTAACCCATCAAAAATGGATGAACAAAGGTAGTGTTAAATGCGAAAACGCTGGGTTTTCAGGTAGGTATCTGAAGCAGAGAAATGGTTCTGCTTAACAAGGGTAAATCGTTGAAATGATGTGAAGCCGGGGGTTTGAATGTTAAAATTGGATGGTAATATCGCTGGTGGCGGCTGAGGGCCATCAAGCAACAATATGTTATCCAGAGAAGTATCATGTGCGATGTTTCTTACATTGGCCACAGTGTTATGTGTCTTATCACAACAAGTTTCACTGATCGTCATGTCCATGTTGCCCATGCAATCCTGCATTGTTGAGCATGACTTTGACAAATCTGCAGAAGAATCATCCATTTGCATGCAGTCTGCCTTAAACTGAATGCGGTCATCAATTTTTTCACAGGAAAAAGCTGCCTGAATTGTTGGGAATATACCAGCAATAAGGAACAGGGGGACAAGCCATTTGCGAAACTTTGACGATCTAATTTGATTCATATGGTTAAGTTTAACTTCAAATGATAGATAATTTCTAGCTTACATCTGAGTCTATATCTCCAAAAAAGTTTCAATCTTTTGCGTTAATTCGCCCAATATAGGCTAATCCCAAACAAAATTACGATTTCATCCATAACAATACCGCAATTTATTTCTAATACAATGGATTACACCGGTTTTTCTTTCTCATTTTCGAGGCTACGGCCTCTAGAACCGCGAGGTCTGCCCATGCTACTAATCTAAAGTCGCCACGACATTAGAATTAGGAGAAAAGCATGAGCAGATTTAATAAATTATCACACGTATTATGGCATTGTCAGTATCATATTGTTTGGGTTCCAAAATATCGTTATCGAATATTACAGGATAAAATAGGTTTTGAGGTATCAAAAACGATCCGAGTTTATACGGAGCGATTGGGTTGTGAAATAGTTGAGATAAATGTACAGCCTGATCATGTTCATCTGTTGGTAAAAATACCTCCAAAGGTGGCAATATCTCAATTGTTCATGGGTGTTCCAAATAAAAGAAGTAACAACTAGAAAATCTCATCAGTTTCTTATTTTAGAAAACATCACACAGCAATCTCGTCTTTTTCTAAATTTAAGTTAAAGATAAAAAAGAAGCCTCTAAAGCCATTGCTTAAAGGTAAAAATAAATAACAAATCCTTAAATAAAAGCTTGCAATTACCAAAATAATTTTTTCAAGATTTTTCATTTTTTGATATAAAATGGAGATCTTGCGTGAATACAAATATAACACTACTCGACCATATTGTTGAACATTGCGATGAAAGTATGGCGATAGCTTTATCCTCAGAGCGCCACCCTTTGTGGGAACGATCGTGCCCTGAAATGAATGATATTGACTTTGTTCGCTTTGGTTTATTGCGCTGTATCAATTCTGTTGATAGTGGTCGTCATTTTCTACAAACGACAGAAGATGTTCATGGTGAAGCCCTTCCTCATTCGACGTATTTTAATTCGATTAAGTCCTCCAGGCGAACGAAAATGCTTGAAACGATTGAAGAACAAAGTTATCGATTGCACTGCAGTACGCTGGCATCACACGGAATTGATTATCTCAAGCAATTCTCGGAACTCGATCAATATACTGTAAAAGCTGCTGATGGGCATTTTATTGATCATGCATGCCATACTGAAAAAGGAACAAATGGCATAACCTACGCTGCGGGATTTATTTATTCGTTGAACCTTAGAAATGGGCTGCTGAATCCGCTGTGTTGCGTGACTAATGGAACAAAGCGAAACCAAGAAATCCCCGCACTGCGCAATTATATTGAGCAAAACAACGAAAAAAATAAGTTAGAAAAGAGTCTTTATATTTACGATAAGGCGGTGACAGATTATGTATGGTGGGATCGACAAAAACAGCATGAAAATTATATGATTTCAATGTTAAAAGAGAATTCAGTGGCTAGATTTTTCGAAGCCATTCCATTTAACAGGGATGATGAAATTAACGCAGGGGTAGAGGGATATTGCATGTATGAAAAAGACGGAATAAAATTTAGCATCGTGGAATACCGTGATCCGGAAACACAAAAATATCTTCGTTTTGTAACGACCTTGCCAATAATAATTAATCCAGGAACGATTGCACTGCTGTACTACAAACGCTGGACGATTGAAAAAACATTCAATAATAGTAAAGGCAATTTGAAGGAAACAAAAGCATGGTCTTCTAATATAAACGCATTGAAAAATCAAATGCGTCTCATCTCAATGACTTACAATCAAATGCGTGCTTTTGAAGAGATATCTAAAACCCAAGATCCTGAATTGATTCATCCATCTGATAAAAAATATACAAGATCACTTGAGGAAAGAGCGCTAGTTGCGAAAAAACGAGGACGTTTTGTTAATCCGTTATTATTTAAGGCGAGAATTGTACGTATAAGTTCATTTACAATTCGGGCAATTCAAAATGCTATAATGACCGGAAAGTCTTTAGCCTGGATGATGGATGCTCTTGTAGCTCGATTAGTCCCGCGAGCTGGTTGAATTGAGGAACACCCATGCAATTGTTGGGAACGGTAAAAGGTAAAACGGCACTACAAGTATTTAAGCAGTTTCCACATTTGAAGACGAAACCCTATTGGGGGAATTATTTTTGGGCGAAAGCCTACTGTGTCGATACAGTGGGAGTTGATGCTGATATGATACGGAAGTATGTAAAATATCAGGAAAAGCTTGAAAGGAATTATGAGTTTAATTTTAAAAAATAGAATAATGAAGTGGCGACGAGTTATTAAGCCAGCCTTCTAAGAGGGCTGGCACTTATACGCCCTTATAGGGTGAAAACAAAACCACGTTCTAAGAACGTAAGCGCCGATTTTAAACCGTCATTCCAATACCCAAAAAAATATTTTACCCTCCGTTTTCTCAATCAAGCCCTTACCGGAGAAAACAATGAAAGCCAAAAATCCCATAAACCATCGATTCCCTCGCCGTAGTGCAGATGAGTGGAGAAGTATTATTCAAGGATATTCAAGCAGCGATTTAACCGTCGATGATTTCTGCAAACAACAATCCGTAAGCAAAACACAATTCGTAAAATGGCGGAATCGTTTTAACGAACCACTCCAGCATCCAACAAAAAATAACACTGACTTCATTCAAATAGACAATAATGTAGTTTCCCAATTTCCCATCGAACAATAGCCTGATTTTCAATTTCTTTCTTATCGTACCAACACCAATTGTTACTACGACAATTTGGCAAAGTGATATTTTTCAGGAAATTTTAAAAAATTAATGCACGTGTGTATTTTATCAGTTTTGATTAAAATGCCTGCATGAAAAAATTCTTCCACAATATGACAGAAATCCATCAATATACGCTTCAACTTGAACAAATGTGCGACAGTTTAAAATGCCAATCATGTTCTAAGTGCGATCAATTCGTTTCTCATGGGTTCGTCTATAAAAAACAACATCAA